>ERZ650300.472-NODE-472-length-24308-cov-19.561044_pt1 | contig 24308 bp, 28 predicted proteins | sample MGYA00376236_ERZ650300 | MGnify/ENA primary metagenome ERZ650300 (study PRJEB26733, sample SAMN07839303) | wastewater metagenome | biome: urban; feature: wastewater treatment plant; material: waste water | place: USA: North Carolina | collected 2016-04-28 ...
TACACGACGCTCTTCCGATCTAGTTTGCCCACCACGATGGCGGCATTGACGATAAGCACAGCGCCCTGGATGCCGTGCTGGCAGCAGCCGATTTGGTGATCTGCCAAACCGGCTGCATCAGCCACAACGCCTATTGGCGGGTGAAAGATTTTTGCAAACGCATGGGCAAGCAATGCGTGTTTGTGGACAATCCCAGCGCCACCTCTTTTAGCCGCAGTTTGCGGGGGGTGCAGCTGACTGCTGCGCCCACCACGGTTGCGGAGTAATCCGCACCAGCACACTGGCGCGCACAGAGCCTGCCCAGCCTGAAAGCCACTGCCATGCTCCCTTTTTTATCCCCGGCACCAGCGCACTTGCCTGCGCTTTTGCGCGACAGCTTTGCCTTGCAACGCGCGGCCTTTCAGCAGCAGCGCAACCCCAGCGTGGAGCAGCGCCGAGCCGATCTGCGCCAGCTGCACCGCTTGCTGGTGGAGCACCGCGCAGCCATCGTCGATGCCGTGCAGCAGGACTATGGTTGCCGCAGCCGCTTTGAGACGCTGCTCACAGAATTGCTGCAAGGCCAAGAGGCTGCGCTGGCTGCGCTGCGCAGCGGCGTGGCGCTGAACGACGGCCCCACCCTGCCCGCCCGCGCACGCCTGTTGAACCCGCCACCCGATGTGGGTGAACGCGTGCCTCCGATCCGCGAGCGAAAGGCCATCCCTACGGCATGGCTGGAACTGGTGATCCGCGAAGGCCGCAACCGCCAGGTGCGCCGCATGACGGCAGCGGTGGGCTACCCCACGCTGCGCCTGGTCAGGGCGGCCGTGGGGCCGTATTCGCTGGAAGGGCTTGCGCCCGGCCTGTGGAAACAGGTGAACGCGCGGTAGCCAACGCCCGGCTGCTAATTTGCAGCCACGCTTGCAAGAGTGTGCCTGCGGGGTATGCGGGGTGTGCGGCAACAGTGCCGAACCGTCAAATCAGCTCCATCAAGCTATCAAGCAAACACGTTGACGTAAAGCCCCGTACTGGAGGCCCCGGCCACGCGTCCGTCTGCCCTGAGCAGCGCAGAGTCCGACGGTGGGGATGCCAGCGTCACCCCCGGGAGCGTGGCGGCAGGACGCGATGCTGCATCAGTGGCCGCAGCCAAGCTGCCACGCGCCCGGTTGGCACGCTGGTCGGCGCTGGCGGATTGGGTGCGGAGGTCGTCAGCGCGGGCTTGTTCCTGGTCTGCGCTGCGCTGGGCGGCCTGCGCCTGGCTTTGCAGCGCGCGCGCCGTTTGCTCTGCCTGCTGCGCTTCGCGCCGAGCGCTCTGCACAGCCAGGGAGGTATTGGCGGCAGGGGCCACACTGCGAACGGCGGAAACCATGGCGAACTCCTGGCGCTTGGGGGTGGTGCTGGGGGTGAACCTGCGGTGTGCGGTAGCGCGGCTGCGTCAGCCAGCGGCCGACATGCTGTCCACACCCTGGTAGGCCCGGCGGGCCTGCGCACCCAAGGCCCCCGCCACTTCGGTGGCTGTGGATTGGGCCGTGGCCCTGCGATTGGCCTCAGCAGCCGCATCGGTCTCAGCCACTTGGCGCGTCTGCATGGCGTCGCTGGTCTGCCGGGCCGTCATGCGATCCTGGTCTTGCGTGTCCTGCGCCTGTCTCACTTCTTGCGTCTGCTGGGCCGAAAGCTCTTGCGCACGGCGGCTGAAGGTGGCGGTGGTCTCACCGGCATTGCTGGAGGGGTTGGCCGCATTGCCGGGCTGTGCGGCTGCTTCGCGGCGGGCGTTGCCCGCAGACTGAACGGCGGTGGTGGCGGTCAGCGGGCCGTATCGGGTGGAGGCATCGGCGCGGGGCTGAACAGATTCCATGGCTGTCTCCTGTTGCAGTGCATAAAAACCAAATGGTCATGCAACTGCGCACAAAAGTAAAGGCTGCGGCCATTCAGACCCAGCCCATGGGGGTTCACAGCCCGGGCATCAGCCCCCGCTGGCCGATGCCTCGGGCGGCAGGTCATCGGCCGCCAGGTAGCGCTTGATCAGGTCAAAGAAGCTGTCGTAGAAAACATCGGAGGCGATGGTTTCGCTACCCACCTTGACCAACGAATCGCTGCTGGCCGCTATGGGCAACGACACGGACCCCAGGGCCCCCACGCCCAGACTGGCGGAGTTGTTGGTCTTGCGCAGGGCATAGCTGTCCTGCAAGGCCGTCACAAACCCGAGGCTCACTTTGCCGCTGGGGCTGTCAGGCACGCACACCACGCGAATGACCATCTGCAAGTGGGTTTCTGGACTGGGCTGGAAGCTCTTCTTCCCCTCCACCATCTCGGCCGTGGTGGTGTTGATCAGGTAGCCCTGGCTGAGCAAGGCGCGGCGTGAGGCTTCGCACGTCTGCGCAGGGGTGGCGTCAAACAGGCGCGAATAGGTGGCCACCGAGCCAAACTTCTCCTGCGGGCCGTAAAACACTGGCACGCTGCCGGTGGTGGCGCAGCCAGCCAGCAAGGCCACCGCACACAGGGCGATGGCGCTCATCACCCGGCGCCCGATGGGCAGGGGCATGGCCCCGGCACGCGAGGCGCTTGAAAACTGGTTCAAATCCGTGTTCTCCGACAAGACTGGAAAGGTAGTGAAAGGGTAGCCGGTTTTTCTGGCCACTTTGTGAACTGCGAGCGTAAAGAACTGTAGCCAGCCATGCGCCGCCGAGCGGGATCGCCGTATAGTGGCGCCCCTTTTGGTTCCATTGCGCCACGGTTTGTTCCCGCGCGCCTTTGCTCGTGTCTCTCACTGTCATGTTCTGCCTGGTTGTTGCCATCAGCGATGGCGACACCCTCACCGCCCGCTGCGGCGCACCGGGGGCGTATCGCCCCGTCAAGGTACGCGTCGCCGCCATTGATGCCCCCGAAACCAAACAGGCGTTTGGCACCCGCTCCAAGCAGCACCTGGCGCAGCTGTGCTTTCGGCAAAAGGCCCGGCTGCAGCCGCTGACCCGGGACGATTACGGCCGCACCGTGGCCAATGTGCAGTGTGCGGGCAAAGATGTGGCGGCCGCCCAGGTTGCCGCTGGCATGGCCTGGGTCTACGCGCCCTATGCACAGCAACACCCCCAGCTGCAGCCGTTGCAGCAGCGCGCGCGATCGCAGCGTCTGGGGCTTTGGTCGCAAAAGCGCCCTCTGGCGCCATGGACTTATCGGCAACGGCACCGGGCCTAAGGCGCCAGCAGTCAATGCGGCCAACCCTTGCGCGCTCCTGCGCCAGGCCAAGCGTTAGCATCCTCCTCCCCTCTCTGCAGGCCTCTGGGCCCGCCAAGCAACGTGACCATCCCCAGCCCCGCCCTCGCTGCCAAGCCGTCCGCCAGCATCTACCGCCACCCGGGCTTTCTGGCGTTCATCAGTGCACGGCTCATGGCGGTGTTTGCGACGCAGATACAGGCCGTGGTGGTGGCCTGGCAGGTGTATGACCTGACACGAGACCCCCTCGCACTCGCGTACGTGGGGTTGGCGCAGTTTTTACCCATGCTGTGCCTGCTGCTGCCGGCCGGGGATTTGATCGACCGTTTCAACCGCAAAGCCATCCTGGCCAGCAGCTGGGCGGTGGGAGCCGTGTGCAGCGGCGCACTGTGGTGGCTTTCAGGCCACACCACGGCAGGCGCGGCGGGAGTGGCGGGCGTATATGCCGTGCTGGTGTTGTTTGGCTGCTCGCGGGCGTTTTCTGGGCCCGCACTGCAAAGCCTGCTGCCGCAAGTCGTGCCGCGCGAACAGCTGGCCGCTGCCATTGCCGCCAACAGCATGCTCATGCGCGCTGCCAGCATTGGCGGGCCCTTGCTGGGTGGGGTGCTGTATGCGCTGGGCGGGGGCCGGTTGACCTATGCCTTGTGCTTTGTGTGCTTTGCGCTGGGCACCGTGCTGCTGTCACGCGTTGTCACCCTGCAGGCCCGCAATGCAGCGGCGGCCACGGGCACCATGTGGGAACGGTTTGGCGCAGGTATTCGTTTCATCCGCTCACGCCCCATCATCCTGGGCACCATTTCGCTGGATCTTTTTGCGGTGCTGCTGGGCGGTGTGGTGGCCTTGCTGCCCATCTACGCCAGCGAAGTGCTGCACGTAGGCCCGGCGGGGCTGGGTGCGCTGCGCAGTGCCCTGGCGGTGGGTGAAGTGGGTGCGGGCCTGTACCTCAGCATGCGCCCCTTCAACCGCAAGGTGGGGCGCACCATGTTTGTGGCGGTGGCCGTGTTTGGGCTGGCCAACCTGCTGTTTGCGGTGTCCACCTGGTTCTGGCTGTCGTTCGCGGCCTTGCTGGTGGCGGGCGCTGCCGACATGGTCAGCGTCTACATCCGCGGTGCGCTGGTGCAGTTCTCCACGCCCGACCATATGCGGGGCCGCGTGAACGCGGTCAACATGCTGTTCATTGGCTCATCCAATGAGCTGGGTGAGTTCCGCGCCGGCACCAGCGCCGCCTGGCTAGGCGTCGTGCCCGCCGCCGTGCTGGGTGGGCTGTGCACGCCGGGCGTGGTGGGGGGATGGACGCTGGGCTTCAAACAACTGCGCACGGTAGACCGGTTTGAAGAAGCCGCGAACGCGCACTGAAGTATTGCGCGCCAAGGCGGGCGGCTCGGCCCGTTAAAAGCACTGTCAGGCGCGGTAGATCAGCGCAGCGGCACGCGCTTCCATGGCCAGCCCCTGCCCCACCGGGCCCAGGCGCTCTGCGGTCTTGGCTTTCACGTTGACCTGATCAGGTTGCACACCCAGTGCCTGCGCAATGCAGGCGCGCATGCCAGGAATGTGCGCTGCCAAGCGCGGCGCTTGGGCCACCACGGTGCTGTCGATGTTGCCAATCTCGTAGCCAGCCGCGCGCACCCGGCGGGCTGCTTCAGCCAGCAGCACGGACGAATCCGCGCCACGGAAGGTGGGGTCGGTGTCTGGAAAATGCGTGCCAATGTCGCCCAGACCGGCCGCGCCCAACAGGGCATCGGTGATGGCGTGCAGCAGCACATCGGCATCTGAGTGACCCAGAAGCCCCATGCTGTGCTCAATCACCACGCCACCAATCACCAAACGGCGGCCGGGCACCAGTGCGTGCACGTCCCATCCTTCACCAATCCGGAAATTCATCGCTTCACCTTCTGCCTGCGTAGAGGCAACCTGTTTCAGAAATCGTTCGCAATAGGTTTGTGGAGCAGACCAGGCTCAGCCGCCCAGGGTGGGCGCCACTCGCCCGCCGCCAAAACGCTCCAGCGTCGTGCCATGCCCGCGCTGGGCCAGCACCGCGCTGGCCAGGGCAAAGTCGTCGGGGTAGGTCACCTTGAAGTTTTGCGCCCCCCCGGGCACCAGCCGAGGGTGCAGCCCCATCGCTTCCATCGCGCTGGCCTCATCGGTTGCAGCAGGGCCAATGCGCTCGATGGCGGCCATCAGTGGCCCGATGCGGAACATCTGCGGGGTTTGGGCCAGCCATTTGTCGCTGCGGTCCACCGTGGTGGCCACGCGCACGCCGCCTGGGCCATCAATCGAGGTTTTCAGCGTGTCAGCCAGCTTGTGGGCGAGCAGACCGCCCACGCCATCGGTCGCGCAAGTGTCAATCAGGGTGTCGATCTGCGCCGAGGTAATGAGGCAGCGGGCCGCATCGTGCACCAGCACCCAGTCCTGTGGCTGCGCGCCGCGCGCCAGCAGCGCCTTCAGCCCTCCCAGCACCGTATCGGCCCGGGTAGGGCCGCCGCACTCCACCCTGAAGAAAGAGGGATGGGCATAGGCGTCCAGAAAATGGTCACCCGCCGCCACCGCCACCAGCGTGCCCAACAAACGGCTGACACCAGAAAAAGCGGCCAGGGTGTGCAGCACCATGGGCTGACCCGCGACCAAGTGGTACTGCTTGGGCAGCGAGGGTGCAGGCGCCGTGCCCGCTGCGGGCGCAGCCACCGCGCGCAGCCCCATGCCTGCACAGGGCACCAGGCCCCAAAAACGGCCATGGGCCGACAAAGGAACAGGATCAGAAGGGGCGGAGGGCAGGAGCGCAGCGGTCATGAGGAGAGCATTCTAAAATCCCCACTCCCCCGCCCCGCCCAGCCCGTGCGCGCTTCGCGCCCCAGGGGGTGCTGCGGGGCTGACGACACCGTCTCCGCATGGAACTGCCAAAACTCACCCCTGGTAAACGCTTCTCCCTGCCCCGCCCCGTGGGCAGCGCCGATTCCCTGCTGTTGGCCCGCCTGGCCGAGCGTGACAAAGCCTCTCACCGCACCACGGCCATCATCGCCGCCGACGCTGCCGACGCGCAGCGCCTCATCGACGAGATGGCCTTCTTTGCGCCCGGCCTGCGCTGCGCGCTGTTCCCCGACTGGGAGACGCTGCCCTACGACACATTCAGCCCGCACCAGGACCTGATCAGCGAGCGGCTGGCCACACTGTGGCGCATCTCGCAAGGTGAAGCCGATGTGGTGCTGGTACCCGCCACGACTGCGCTGTACCGCCTGGCACCCCCCTCGTTCTTGGCCGGCTACACCTTCCACTTCAAGACGAAGCAAAAGCTGGACGAAGCCAAGTTCAAAGCGCAGCTCACGCTGGCCGGGTACAGCCATGTCTCTCAGGTGGTAAGCCCCGGCGAATACGCGGTGCGCGGCGGGCTGATCGACCTGTTCCCCATGGGCTCGCTCGTGCCATTCCGCGTAGACCTGTTCGACGACGAAATCGACAGCATCCGCACCTTCGACCCCGACAGCCAGCGCAGCCTGTACCCCGTGCCCGAGGTGCGCCTGCTGCCCGGCCGCGAGTTCCCCATGGACGACGATGCGCGCGCCAAATTCCGCAGCCGCTGGCGCGAGATGCTGGAGGGCGACCCGACCAAGAGCCGCATCTACAAAGACATGGGCGCGGGCGTGGCCACGGCGGGCATCGAGTACTACCTGCCGCTGTTTTTTGACGAGACGGCCACCGTATTTGATTACCTGGGCAACGAAGCCACGGTGGTGCTGCACGGCGACCTGGAGCCTGCCTTTCAGCGCTTCTGGCAGGACACGAAAGACCGCTTCCGTCTGGTGCAGGGCGACCCCGAGCGCCCTGCCCTGCCGCCCGAATCGCTGTTTCTCTCGATAGACCAGTTCTACACCCGCGCCAACGAGCATGCCCAGTTGTCGCTGCGCCCCGGCGTGCAGGACGTGGATGACAACCCGCACTTCCAGAAGCTTGGCGACCTGTCGGTAGTGCGCGGTGCGGAAGACCCGCTGGCCCGCCTGCACGCCCACATCCGCAACACCCAGCACCGCGTGCTGCTGCTGGCCGAGAGTGACGGCCGACGCGAAAGTCTGCTGGACTTTTTGCGCGCGTCGCAACTGAATCCGCCCGCGTTTGATTCGCTGGCCGAGTTTCAGGGAGCAGCCGACGAAAAGGTGGGCATCGCCACCGCCGGGCTGACCGTGGGCTTCAGCTGGATCGAGGACGGCATCGACTTCGTCACCGAGACCGAGCTGTTTGCCGCCGGCCCCACCACGCGCCGCCGCAAGAAGCAGGAACAGGTGAGCGATGTCGAGGCGCTGATCAAGGACCTGGCCGAGCTGAACGTGGGAGACCCGGTGGTCCACAGCCAGCACGGCATCGGCCGCTACCGGGGCCTGGTCAACATGGACGTGGGCAACAAGAACCCCGATGGCTCGCCCGCCATGCAGGAGTTTTTGCACCTGGAATATGCCGACAAGGCCGTGCTGTATGTGCCGGTGAGCCAGCTGCAGCTCATCAGCCGCTACACCGGCGTGAGCGCCGACGAGGCGCCGCTGCACAAGCTGGGCAGCGGCCAGTGGGAAAAGGCCAAACGCAAGGCTGCCGAGCAGGTGCGCGACAGCGCAGCCGAGCTGCTCAACATCTACGCCCGGCGTGCGGCGCGCGAAGGCCATGCCTTCCGCTACAGCCCGCAGGACTACGAGACCTTTGCCAACGACTTCGGCTTTGAAGAAACGGCCGACCAGAATGCCGCCATCCACGCGGTGATCCAGGACATGATCAGCCCCCGCCCCATGGACCGCTTGGTCTGCGGCGACGTGGGCTTTGGCAAGACCGAGGTGGCGCTGCGCGCTGCCTTCGTGGCTGTGACGGGCGGTAAGCAGGTGGCCTTCCTCGCGCCCACGACGCTGCTGGCCGAACAGCACTACCAGACGCTGGTGGACCGTTTCAGCAAGTGGCCGGTGAAGATTGCCGAGGTCTCGCGCTTCCGCTCCGGCAAGGAAATCACGGCCGCCATCAAGGGTATCGGCGATGGCACGGTGGACATTGTGGTGGGCACGCACAAGCTGCTGTCTGAATCCACCAAGTTCCACAACCTGGGCCTGCTCATCATCGACGAGGAGCACCGCTTTGGCGTGCGCCACAAGGAGCAGATGAAGGCCCTGCGCGCCGAGGTGGACGTGCTCACCCTCACCGCCACCCCCATCCCGCGCACGCTGGGCATGGCGCTGGAAGGGCTGCGCGACCTGTCGGTGATCGCCACCGCGCCGCAGCGGCGCCTGGCGATCAAGACCTTTGTGCGCAACGAAGGCACGGGCGTGATCCGCGAGGCGGTGCTGCGCGAGTTGAAGCGCGGCGGGCAGGTTTACTTCCTGCACAACGAGGTGGAGACCATCGAGAACCGCCGCCAGAAGCTCGAAGAAATCTTGCCCGAGGCGCGTATTGCCGTGGCCCACGGCCAGATGCCCGAGCGCGAGCTGGAACGCGTGATGCGCGACTTCGTGGCCCAGCGCTACAACATCCTGCTGTGCTCGACCATCATCGAGACCGGCATCGACGTGCCCACGGCCAACACCATCATCATGAGCCGCGCCGACAAGTTCGGCCTGGCGCAGCTGCACCAGCTGCGTGGGCGCGTGGGCCGCAGCCACCACCAGGCGTATGCCTACCTCATGGTGCCTGACGTGGAAGGCCTGACCAAGCAGGCGCAGCAGCGGCTCGAAGCCATCCAGCAGATGGAAGAGCTGGGCAGCGGCTTTTACCTGGCCATGCACGACCTGGAGATCCGCGGTGCGGGCGAGGTGCTGGGCGAAAACCAGAGCGGCAACATGCTCGAAGTCGGGTTCCAGCTGTACAACGAGATGCTCAACGAAGCCGTCAAGGCGCTCAAGGCGGGCAAGGAGCCGGACCTGCTCTCGCCCCTGTCCGTCACCACCGACATCAACCTGCACGCCCCCGCCCTGCTGCCCGACGACTACTGCGGCGACGTGCACCTGCGCCTGTCGTTCTACAAGAAGCTCGCCACGGCCAAGACGCCCGACCAGATTGACGGCTTGCTCGAAGAGATCGTGGACCGCTTTGGCAAACTGCCGCCGCAGGCCCAGACCTTGATTGACGTGCACCGCCTGCGCGTGCTGAGCCAGCCCTACGGGGTGGTGAAGGTGGATGCGGCGCCGGGCGTGATCAACATCACCTTCAAGCCCCAGCCGCCGATTGATCCGATGCGCATCATCGAGCTCATCCAGAAGAACAAGCACATCAAGCTGGCGGGCAACGAGAAGCTGCGCATCGAGCGCGAGTTGAAAGAGCCGAAGGATCGGGCACAACTGGTGCGCGATATCTTGCGCGGGCTCGGGCAGCCGCTGGCCCAACCCGCCCTCGGATAAACGCCACGCCCTCGGCAACACCGCGCCAGGAACGCTATGGAACTTGAAGCTTGTCTGATCGCGGTGGCCTTGGCCATTTCGCTGTGGCTGCGCCCCTGGCGCATGCTGAGCCGTCAGGCGCTGGAGAAAGACGGGCCCAGCGAGCCCTCCCCACTTGTGACGCCGCTGCTGGCCACGCTGGTGGTGCTGCCCTGGCTGTGGGCGCTGCCCACACTGCATCGCATGCCGCTGCAGTTGCAATGGTCTGGTGCCTGCCTGGTGGTGCTGATGCTGGGGTGGCCGCTGGCCATACCGGCCTTGGTGGCCGTGGGCGGCATTGCGGCCGTGCTTTCACCCTCGCTCGACTGGGCTGACGCCGTGGGCACGATTGCCTGGCAAGGGGTTGTGCCTGCCACCTTGGCGCTGGCATTGGGCGCGGTCATCCGGCGCCTGATCGGTACACAGCCCTTTGTCTACGTGCTGGGTCGCGCCTTTCTCGGCACGGCCGTGTGCTTGTTTTTGGCAAACGTGCTGGGGCAGTGGAGCGGACATTCGCTCCCAGGCGTGGAAGGCGATCTGTCACTGGTCGCACGCTGGCTCATGGCCTGGGGCGACGCTTTCGTCACGGGCATGTTGACGGCGATCTTTGTGGCGTTCAAGCCCGAGTGGCTGGCCACATGGTCGGATCGTTTGTACTTGCGCAAACCCGATTGAAGCCGACCGCCGTGGCTGGTGGATTCTTGACATAGCGCAAGCCGCCCACGCCTCTGGGGCACGATAGTGGGATATCCATTCAAGAAAGAGGGTTTCCCCATGAAATTGCTGAACGACCTTTTCTCTACCGACTACGGCCTGATGAGCATCATCGGCATTGGATTCATGCTGTGCATGGCCGCGTTCTTCGTGCGCATGTTTGTGGTGAAGATGAACGAGCCACCAGCGCCCAACCCCGCACAGGTCGGCAAGGGCAACCGAGAAGGACAGACGTCCACGCGCTGAGTTGCTTTGAGAGGCGCCTGCAGTGATGGCGCTTTGGGCGCAAGCGTTTGCTTCGATTTTGATAGCTGCTCGCGCTTTATCCATGGGCCTTAGGGCCTTTTTTCGCTTTAAATCCTGTAGCCACCCACTAGTGACGTGGGCTGGCTGAGCGTGCGCTGACAAAGCCATGCGCCCTGTGCCCAATGTCTGCGGCACAGCGGCAGCCCTTTGCCACAGGGCTACCATTGCGGTTTTCCATTTCCGTCTAGCCGCAGTTTTTTCATGACACAAGCCACCGAACTGGCCCCAGGCCTCGTTGTCCAGGGCATTCAAGCGCCGCTCTCGCTGTCCCATTTCAAGCTGATTGCTTTTGACATGGACTCGACGCTCATCAACATCGAATGCGTGGATGAAATTGCGGATGCCGCTGGCCGAAAGGCAGAAGTGGCCGCCATCACCGAAGCAGCGATGCAAGGGCTGATCACCGATTACAAGGAAAGCCTGCGCCAGCGCGTCGCCCTGCTCAAAGGGGTGACGGTGAGCCATCTGGAGCATGTGTTCACCGAACGGCTGCGCTTCAACCCCGGAGCCAAAGAGCTGATCACCGCCGCGAAAGCCGCCGGACTCACCACGCTGCTGGTATCGGGCGGCTTCACCTTCTTTGCCGATCGCGTTCGCGCGGGCCTGGGCATCGACTTCGCCCGCTCCAACATGCTGGAAGTGGACAACGGCCAACTGACCGGGCGCATGGTGGACCAGGCTTGGGGAGACATCTGCGATGGCGCCGAAAAGCGCCGAACCCTGCTGGAGCTGGCATCGCTGATGGGCATTTCCCCCAAGCAGGCCATTGCTGTGGGCGACGGTGCCAACGACCTGCCCATGATGGGCGTCGCCGGTCTTTCAGTGGCCTACCACGCCAAACCCACCGTGCGTGCGCAAGCCCATGTGGCCATCAACCAGGGTGGCCTGGACCGCTTGCTGGAAGTGGTGACTCCGTAAGGTCCTTCAAAAAGGTTCGGCAACGGACCTTTTCGAACACACACAAAACAGCCGATCCGCTCGGCCCCACATCGCAGCGCTGCCCTATCTGGGCAGTATTCAATGCAGTTGCGATAGGCCCGACCAAGCCTCGGGCCACCTCCAGCACGCTCACCGGATCATTTCACCGCCAGGCCAGACGCAGGCTTGGCGCTGCGCCGGGGATGCTGAACCAGCGGCAACACCTCCATGGTGGACGCGGGCGCATCCACCAAATCCGCCAGGGTCACGCCATCCAGCACCGCCAGGTAAGCGTTGATGGCTGCCCCCAAGGCACCCTTGAGCCGGCAGTTGTCACTCAAGCGGCAACGGTTCACCAGGGGGTCAAAGCACTCGACCAGGTGAAAGTCGGTTTCGGTCTGGCGCACCACGGCGCCCAGATTGATCTCGCTGGGCGGCTTCATCAGGCGCATGCCGCCTCCTCTGCCCCTCGTTGTCTCCAGCAAGCCCTGGGCGGCCAGCTCTTGCACGATCTTCATCAGGTGGCTGCGGGAGATGCCATAGCCCTCGGCCACCTCGGTGATCGTCACAGGTTGTTCACGGCCCTGCGTAGCCGCGCAATACATCAGTACACGCAAGGTGTAGTCAGTCCATTGGGTAAGGCGCATGGCGTTGTTCCTGGCTCGAATTAAAAGATGCTTGCAACGTGAATTTTATTGAATAAAATATTCATACCAAATGAATCTTTAAGGAAAGCCCCATGAATGCCCGCCTGCAAGACACCCAACCCGCTTTGAGCGCAGAGCAAGCCATCGGTCAGATCGCTGTGGAGCTGCCAGGTTCCACCGCCGTTTTTCGCCGTTTGAAGCTGGACTTTTGCTGCGGCGGCCAGATCAGCCTGCGCGAGGCGGCTGCACAGAAATCGCTGGACGTGGACGCCATCCTGGCCGAGCTGTCGCAACTGCAGCGCAGCACCAACCTGCCTGGCATTACCTCGCCTGCCGAACTGGTAGACCACATCCTGGCCCGCTACCACGAAGTGCATCGCGCGCAGCTTCCAGAACTGATTCGCATGGCGCGCCGAGTGGAAGCCGTGCACCGCGACAACCCCGAGGTGCCAGCGGGCCTGGCCGATACGCTGGAAGCCATGCACGAAGAGCTGCTGTCGCACATGGAGAAGGAAGAAACCATTCTGTTCCCCATGCTGAAGACCGGCGGCAATGCCTTCGTGGTGCACCCTATTGGCATGATGCGTGCCGAGCATGTGGACCACGGCGAGGCGCTCGACAAGCTCAACGCCCTGACCAACGATGCCACGCCCCCCCAGGGCGCGTGCAACACCTGGCGCGCCCTGTATGCCGGCATCGCCCAGCTCAACGATGACCTGATCAACCATATCCACCTGGAAAACAACGTGCTTTTCCCTCAGTTTGAGGCGTCTTCCAAGGCCGGGGGTTGCGGTACGTCAGCATGTAGCTGCAGCTGATCGCTCACACTGCGCGCCATGCAAGCCAACCTGACCTATCACACCCCCACTGTTGAGAGCATTTCCGAGTTGGTGCACGCGTTTTATGCCGATGTGCGACAAGACGCGCTGCTGGGCCCGGTGTTTGACGAGGCCCTGAACGGCCAGTGGGACGAGCACTTGCACAGGTTGGTGGATTTTTGGAGCACAGTGCTGCTGGGCAGTCGCAGCTTTAAAGGCAATGTGCTGGGCAAGCACATGCAGCTGCAAGGCATCACGCCCGCCCACTTTGCGGCCTGGGTGCGTTTGTGGAACGAGCACACGGCCCGGCTGTTTGCTCCGGAAGTGGCACACGGGCTGCAGGCCGCAGCGCATGGGGTGGCCCGCAATCTCTTCCGAGGGTATTTTGGGGAGCTGCCCGGCTTTGCCACGCCGCGCCAAGACGCCCATGCCAACGGGGCTTGAGCGCTTCGCGCCCATTCTCCAGTCACGGGGTTGGTGACCGGAAACCCCTGCTGCCTTTCAACAAGCCTGCGCCGCAAGCGCAGGCTTTTGTCTTACCGCCCCTTGCCCCCGGGGGTGAAGAAAAGTGCCACGCCGACGGCGATCAACGCGACAGGCCACCAGACGCGAAGCAGTTCGCGCAAGCTGATGCTGATGAGCCCCAGGTTGGTCAACAGAAAAAATACGCCCAGAACAATCAGCACGATGGCTGCGACGTTGCCCTTCATCTGCACTCCCTTTTTTTTATGAATTGATCGGCAGCCATTATGGTGCCGGGCCCCCACGCATCCGCGATGCGGCTTGAGGCAGGGCTACCGCCGCCGCAGCGGCGTCAAAAGCTCGCTCAAACCGTTGTGGTCGATTTCGTGCATCAGCGCCAGCAAACGGCCCAGCTTGTTGTTAGGAAATCCTTCTCGGGCAAACCAGTTCAGGTAGTTGCCGGGCAAGTCTGCCAACACACAGCCTTTGTGCTTGCCATAGGGCATTTGCACCGTGACCAGGCGCTGCAACGCGGCCGGGTCTAGCCCAGGAATGTTCACGCCTTCAGCCCCCTGCCCGCTTGACCTTGTAACCCAGCTTCTGCAGCGCGGCCATGACCTTTTCGACATGGTCGCCTTGCACCTCGATCACCCCGTCCTTGACGGTGCCACCGGTACCACAAGCGGTTTTGAGCTGTTTGCCCAGCTGCTCCAGTTGGTCTGAATCCACCAGAACGCCTTTGACCAAGGTGACAGCCTTGCCCCCACGGCCTTTGGTTTCACGCGATACGCGCACGATGCCGTCGCCCGTGGGCACTGGCTTGATTTGCTTGCAGACGCACTGCGCCTGTGGCTTGCTGCAGGCAGGGCACATGCGGCCATGGTCGGTGGAATACACCAGCCCACCCAGGCTTTGAAGGTCGCGCAACGAGGCCATGGCTCACTTCCCTCTCGCGTTCAGTAGCTGGAAATTGAGCAGGCGGGTGGCCATCACCGTCTCGGTGAAAAACAGCACCAATGCGGCCAGGAAGGAGATCACGCCCGACAGAAAGCTGGCCACCGCCCAGCTGTGCCCCCGGAAATCCATGGTTTCGCCCAGAAACAGCAAAACGATGGTCACGCCAATCAAGAAGCCGCACAGCGTCAGCAACCCGATGCAGGCATTGGCCAAGCGCCCACGGGTGCGCAGGTAGCCCAACTCCAGCATGGCGCGGTCGTGGTGTTCGGCATCGCTGGAATTGCGGGCCCGGTCTTCCACCACGCGTGCACGGTCAATGATGCGCGCCAGCCGCCCAGCCACCGCGCCAATCATGCCGGCCACGGCGGTCAACAAGAAAACCGGGGCCACGGCCAGCTGGATGCCGTGGGTGATGGTGCTGGGTTCGGGGGCAATGCTCATGGTCGGCTACCGGTAAGAAATCAACGCTGCAAAAGCGCGGGGAAGCGATTATCGGTGTGTTCCCGTGGCTCCAGACAGGGCACCCACCCCCTGCCGCTGAAGTACGAGAGAAACAAACTTTTCCACAGGCCTGTGCCGCCTGGCGCGAAGTGCCCGACAATCAGGCGATCCCTGCACCGCGAAATGCCATGCCCGTTGCGCGACGGGTCTGGGCATCACGACCTGCCAACGGTTCAGGGGCGCAGGTGCTCCCGCACACACCGTGTTTCGCGCTTTATTTGCCTCGCCAGACTCCAATCCATGCCTTTTGCCTCCCTCGGTTTATCCCCAGCACTTGCCCAGGCCGCTGTGGCCAGTGGTTTCACTGCGCCCACGCCTGTGCAGGCAGCGTCCATTCCATCGGTGCTGGAAGGACGCGATGTCTTGGCCTGTGCCCAGACCGGCTCCGGTAAAACCGCCGCCTTTGCCCTGCCCTTGCTGCAGGCCTTGCAAAGCGCCCCCCAGCAAAGGGACCCCAGCGTTCTGGTGCTGGTGCCCACGCGCGAGCTGGCATCCCAGGTGGGCGAGGTATTCAGCCAGTTCGCGTTGGCCCTGCCCACCCGCACCAGGGTGGCCGTGCTGTACGGGGGAGTCTCCATCAACCCGCAGATGATGCGCCTGCGCGGGGGCGCAGATGTGGTCGTGGCAACGCCTGGCCGGCTGCTGGATCTGGTGCAGAACAACGCACTGCGGCTGGGCCAGGTCCAACACCTGGTGCTGGATGAGGCCGATCGCCTGCTGGATCTGGGTTTTTCCGAAGAGTTGCAAGCCGTGCTGCAACTGCTGCCGCAGCGCCGCCAGAACCTGTTTTTCTCGGCCACCTTCCCCCAAGAGGTGGAAGCGCTGGCGGGAAGCCTGCTGCGCGACCCCGTGCGCATCGAGATTGCCGCCACCGAGCAAACCCAACCCGATATTGCCCAACGCGCCATCGTGGTGGATGCCCCCAGGCGCACCCAGTTGCTCAAGCACTTGATCGAGCAGCACCAGTGGTCCAGGGTGCTGGTTTTCGTGGCCACCCAATACGCCGCAGATCACGTCGCAGAAAAGCTCTACAAAGCAGGCATCTACGCATCGCCGTTTCACGGCGGGCTCAGCCAGGGCTCGCGCGCCCAAGTCTTGCAGGAGTTCAAGGATGAACGCTGGCAGGTGGTGGTGACCACCGATCTGGCCGCACGCGGGATTGATATTGCCCAGTTGCCCGCCGTGGTGAATTACGACCTTCCCCGCTCTGCGGCCGACTACACCCACCGCATCGGCCGCACCGGTCGTGCAGGGCAGAGTGGTGTGGCCGTGAGCTTCATCACCCCGGAAGCCGAAGCACATTTTCAGTTGATCGAGAAGCGGCAGAACCAGCGGCTGGCGCGTGAAACCGTGGCGGGCTTTGAGCCCACGGCCGTGGCCGTGAGCAAGCAGCCACCCGGCACTGGCGGTATCAAGGGCAAACGCCCCAGCAAGAAAGACAAGCTGCGCGCTGCGGCAGCCCTGGCCGCCAGCGCCCAGGCCGACTCCAAAGACTGACGCCACCAGCGCGTCAGCGACAGGCTCCAGGCCGCAACGCGGCAGCGCCTGGGCTTGGCACATGCGTGACAGTTTGCAAAAAAATGTGTGCGAGCGGGCCATGGCGGGTGCCACAATGCACCGACTATTCCGGCAAGCCCACCACATGTCTGACCCACTAGATCTGCTGCACGCGCTGCCTGGGGCTGTGCTGATCACCCAGGACGGAGCCATCCAGTACGCGAACGCGGCCGCGGTGGCATTGCTTGAAGTGGAAAGCGCCGGATGCCTGATCGGGCGGCAGTCTGGCGAATTCGTGCACCTGGTGGACCAGATCCGCTCCACCCAACGCATCCAGCAAGTGGCTGACCCTGACCAGGAGGGGCGCCCCAACAAGTCCTCCGAATTTCGCATCTGCACGGCCAAAGGCCATTTGCGCATGGTGCTGATCTCCAGCGTCGCCGTGGAGTGGCATGGCAAGCCCGCCGTGCTGATGTGCGGGCTGGACATGACCCACCAAAGTGAAATCCAGGCCCAGCTGCGCGAGAGTGAGCAGAACTTTCGCCGTCTTTTTGAAAACATGCAGGACGTGTACTACCGCACGGACGCCAACGGCGTCGTCCAGCATGTGGGGCCCGGTGTGCGGCGCGTGCTGGGTTACGAGCCCCACGAGATCGAGGGCCGCACGGCCGAGTCGTACTACCCGCAAAGCAAAGACCGCGACGCCTTCAAGGCGGCCATCCAGCAAACCGGCGAGGTGTCGGATTTTCCGGGGCAGATGGTGCGGCGCGATGGCTCGGTGATCGACATCTCCATCAGCAGCCACGCCCTGTACGACCATGCCGGCAATTTTGCGGGCGTGGAGGGCATCTACCGCGACGTGACCCAGCGCAAAAATCTGGAGCGCGAGCTGCACCGGCTGGCCACCACCGACATGCTCACCGGCATGGCCAACCGCAGGGCTTTTCTGGAAGCGGCCACCCAGGTGTACGAAAAGGCACGCGCTGATGGCGCGCCGTTTGCCCTGCTCATGCTGGACCTGGACCATTTCAAAACCATCAACGACGAATTGGGCCACCTGGAGGGTGACCGAGCGCTGGCAGAGTTTGCCCATGTGGTCAAAGCCCAGCTCCGGGCCACGGATGTAGCGGGCCGCTTGGGCGGTGAAGAATTCTGTGTGCTGCTGCCCCTGACGGCGCACGATCAAGCCATCGAGATTGCGACCCGCATCATGCACGGGGTTGCCTGCACGCCACTGACCGATGAGACAGGCCGCCCCTACCGCATCACAGTCAGCGTAGGGGTAGGCACCATCAGCCCCCATGACCGCAGTTTGCGGGACGTTTTGGACCGCGCCGACCAGGCGCTGTACCTCGCCAAGAACCGGGGCCGCAACCAGATTGCCATAGCGCCGGTGGACGGCTCACCCAAGTAAGAACCAGACCAAGGCAAGGTCGGGCCGATGGCCGCGAACCCCTGGCACTTCAGTGCGTGGACACAGCCACGCACCAGGTGAAGGTTATTGCGCCTGTGGGTCGCCCGATCCTGGTTCGCGCTTGCCTGAACCCTTGCCACGGGACTTGAGCCGAGCCTCTTTTTTGGCAGCGCGCTCGGCATCCTTGGCCAAGCCTGCAGCCAGCCAGCGCTCGAATTGCTCAGGGGTTTCCAGCGTGATGCGGCCCAGCGTGGCGGTGCGGAAGTCGGTCATCACGATCTCGGCGGTTTTTTGCAGGTTCACCCGCCCGCCGCTCATCATGGCGCCACGCTTGCGGCCAATGGCTTCCAGCAGCTCATCGTCCTGCATCTCGGCCATGGCGCCGGGCGGCAGGCCCAGCTTGTAGCGCGCTTCCAGCAACGGCGCGTAGTGCTCTTGCAGGCGGCGCAGCAGCTCCAGCGCCACCAGTTCTTCGTCGTAGGCATTGCGCCCCACGGCACCGCTGGCAGCCAGGTTGTAGCCGCTCTCGGGCACGATGATGCGGGGCCAGAGCATGCCGGGGGTGTCCCACAGGTAGAAGTCATCGGCCAGTGTGATGCGCTGCTCCAGCTTGGTGATGCCCGCCTCGTCCCCCGTCTTGGCCTGGCGCTTGTTGCTGAGCGTGTTGATCAGCGTGGACTTGCCCACGTTGGGCACGCCGCAGATCAGCACCCGCATGGGCTTGGCCATGCCGCCCCGGTTGGGTGCCAGCAGGTGGCAGGCATCGATGAGCTTGCGCGCCGGGGCTGGGTCAGACGCATCCAGCGGCACGGCACGGGTTTCGCTCTGGGCGTTGTACCAGTCCAGCCAAAGGGCGGTGCGCTCGGGGTCGGCCACGTCCTGCTTGTTCAGCACCTTGAGCTTGGGCTTGTGGTCGGTCATTTCGGCCAGCAGCGGGTTGGCGCTGGAGCCCGGCAGGCGCGCATCCAGCACCTCGATCACCACGTCAATGTCCTTGATGCGCTCGGAGATGGCTTTCTTGGTCAGGTGCATGTGACCGGGGAACCACTGGATGGACATGCGGGATCTTTCTTGTTCGTTCAGTTCAGACAGAGGCGGCAAGGATAATCGCGCTGCGCTTTCCTGCGCCACCATTTCTATTGCGGCAGCCGGTCAAACCGGCACGCCACCTTTTTCAGACGCCCATGCCACCACACCAACCCACGCCCCCCAACACCCGGCAGCCCAGCAAGGCCGACAAGGAACTGCTGTTCAAAGGCGTGACCTGCGCGCTGATCGGGCTGGTGATTGTGCTGGCGCCCTACATTGCCCGCTCGGGCGACGTGCGCGAGCTGATGGGCCAGGTAGCAGCCGTGGGCTGGTTTGCGCTGGTGCTGGGCGGGGCGTTCATCGTGCAGTACGTGGTGCGCCGGGTGCGTGCCGGGGCGCACCGCCAGTGAACACGCAGCCTGCCCTGCCCGCCGTGGCCCTCACCCGCGCAGTGGACGGGCCCAGCGCAAGCGCCATGTTTGCCGCGCTGCAGGCCCACGCACTGGCGCTGGGCCTGGCGTTGCGAACACCACCTGCCGAGCCCACCACCTGCTGCGGGCGGGGTTGCAACGGCTGCGTGTGGGAAGGCTTTGCAGACGCTGCAGAGTACTGGCGGCAGGAAGCGCTACTGGTGCTGGGTTATGAATAAAAATGGGCTCTAGCGCTTACACAGCAAGCGCTAGCAGCTCACATTTCAATAGCAACCCAGCATTAAACCGGTCAGCCCCGGCAAATCAGCCCAACCCCTCCACCGCCATGTACTGCTCGCGCCATTCCTCAAACGGCAGCGTGTCGGCAGCCTCGATGGCCTTTTGCGCGGCAATCGACTCATCGGCCATGGCCACGTAGCGTGCCTGCTGCTCGGCCGTCCAGGGCAAGTTCAGCAAGGTGTCGCGGGCCAGTTCTGACTGGTGGAAGGCGAAGCTTTCAAAGCTGCTGGCATGTTCGCGCACCATGGTGTCCAGCACCCGGGCAGAGGGGGTGCGCTCGGGCGCCTGCATCAGCGCGCGGGCCTCGCGCAAGGCGGCGCTGTAGTCGGTGCAGCCGTGGGTGGCGTCCAGCGCGGCCGCCAGGGGTTCGCACGCCGCCAGCACTTCGTCACCCCATTGGGTCAAGGCCACAGCCTGGCCCTGGCGCTGCAGCAGCAGGCCGGGCTCGCGGCCACGCTCGGCCGTGAGGTGCTGGTTCTGCTTGAGTTCCGCGATCTCTTCAGGGGTGTCCGGCGGGCTGTCTGACAGCAGGCAGTGCAGCAAAAACACATCCAGCAGACGCATGGTGGGCGCTGTGATGCCAACGGGAACGAAGGGGTCGATGTCCATCAACCGCACTTCCACGTATTCCACCCCGCGCTCACGCAAGGCGTGCAAGGGGCGCTCGCCCGTGCGCACCGTGCGCTTGGGGCGGATGGTGCCGTAGAACTCGTTTTCGATCTGCAGCAGGCTGGTGCCCAGCTGGTTGTAGTCGCCGCCCGGGTTGCGCACGCCCACCTGTTCGTAGGCGGGGTAAGGCTTGGTCAGCGCTTCGTGCAGCGAGTTGGCATAACCCTGCAGGCCGTTGTAGCTCACGGCCAGGGTGGCCTGGGCATCGCTCTGGTAGCCCAGCCGCCCCATGCGCAGTGATGTGGCGTGTGGCAGGTACAAGGCGCTGTCGCTCAGGCGTTGCAAGCGGTGCTCACGCCCTTGCACAAAGCAAGGGCACAACGCGGGCGATGCGCCAAACAGGTACAGCAGCACAAACGCATGGCGACGGAAGTTGCGGATGAGCGAGAAATATTGCTCGCTGCTCACGCCGGGCAGCGACCAGTTGTAGTGAATGCCCGAAATGGTCTGCATGCGCCGGCCATAGCGGTGGCCCAGGCCCATGCGGTACACGCTCTTGGCCCGGCCCACATTGGAGCCGCCATAGCGGGCCAGCGGAATGGTCTCGTCCGTGGGCAGCCCGCACGGCATGCTCGACGCCCACAGCAGCTCGCCACCGCTGTCCTTCAGGGTGCGGTGCACAAACTGGTGCACCTCGGTCAACTCATCCATGCACTGCTGCACGCCCAGGTGCGCGCCGGTGATGAGTTCCAGTTGGGATTCGCTGTAGTCGGTGGTGATCAGCGGGTGGGTAAGTGCAGAGCCCAGGGCCTTGGGATGGGGGGTGAGCGCCAGTCCTCCGGTGGGCTGCACGCGCAGCCCCTCTTTTTCCACACCACGGCGAATGCCGCGCAGGGAATCGGTGGGGAGGGCGTTCAGTTTGTCCTGCAGTTTGCTCATAAGGTAATACCGGTCCATCTTCTCATTGGCCCGGAACTTAGCACGGCCCGGCCCCCTGCGCCCGAACCCTGCTCAAGTCCTTGTCGCAAAACGGCTGAAAACGCCGCCCCGCACGCGCATCGGAAGGCTGTGGTTGGAGGCTGCTCGCAGCCCCACCCCTTCGCCCCCCGCCAGCACTCAGCGGGCGGCCATCGCCTTGGCCACCTCGTTGGTGCCCTGGGCCGCGCCGCTTTGCGGCACCTGCTCACCCGCGCGATTCGTGACTTCGGCCAGGCGGGCCGCAAGCTGCTCGGGCACCTCAGAGCCAATGCCCAGGTGCACGCCCTGCGTGAGCGTGATGTGGGCCGCCTCAAACGTGCCAGCCCCGGCGCACAGGATGGTGCGGGTGGGCGCGGACTCGTGCGCCAGCACCAGCATGGCGGGCACCACGGCTTCGGGCTTGAGGGCGTCCAGCACTTCCTGGGGCATCAGCCCTTCGGTCATGCGCGTGGCGGCTGTCGGGGCCAGGGCGTTGACATGGATGTTGTGCTTGGCGCCTTCCAGGGCCAGGGTCTGCATCAACCCCACCTGGGCCAGCTTGGCAGCGCCATAGTTGCTCTGACCAAAGTTGCCATACAGACCGGTGGACGAGGTGGTCATCACGATGCGCCCGTATTGCTGGGCCACCATGTGCGGCCACACCGCCTTGCAGCAGTACGCCGCGCCCATCAGGTGCACATCCACCACCAGGCGGAAGTCGTCCATGTTCATCTTGGCAAAGCTCTTGTCGCGCAGAATGCCGGCGTTGTTGACCAGCACGTCCACGCGCCCCCAGGCGTCGATGGCTTGCTGCACCATGGCTTCGACCGCTGCAAAGTCGGTCACCGAGGCTGCGTTGGCCAGGGCCTCGCCGCCCGCAGCACGAATCTCATCCACCACCTTTTGCGCCGCGCCTGCTGTACCACCGCTGCCATCCACGGCGCCACCCAGATCATTGACCAGCACCTTGGCGCCGCGGGCCGCCAGGGCCAACGCATGTTGACGCCCCAGGCCGCCACCTGCACCCGTGACGATGGCTACGCGGCCTTTGAATTCGATGTCTGCCATGGAAAAACTCTCCGTATCAAAAAAAGGGGGGGAATGGGATGAATGTCGGAACAAAAACTGCTGGCAGCACTGTACGGCAACGCCCGCCGCGGCATCGTTGCGAAGGGGACAGAACGCCGTGCACGGGTTATCCCTGACAGCACTGGACAAGCATGTGGATAAGTGGGGAAAAGTCTTGTATGAGACTGCTAAGTGGTTGATTTATCAAGAAGCCACTTGTGCTGCTTAATTTTTCATCAACGCAAACCACTCAGGCGCTCAGTTTTCCCTGTTCACGCTGAACAAGCCTGTGCATAAGTTTTGACAAGTCTTGTATGAGCGATGCAACCCTTTGATTTTCAAAGACTTTCAACGAAATGCTGAAAAATTAAGCAAATCTACCACCCGGTGCTGACACGCCAGTTTTCAGCGGTTATCCCGTTCTTTTCTGGACAAAATTGTGGATAACTCTGAACAAGTGCTGTATGAGCGTCGCAAGTCATTGATTTACAAGGGCCGCCTATCCGCTGCACATTTTTTAAGCAAATTGGCACATGGGCTGCCGGCCCGGAAAAAACCAGGCAACACTGTGGCGCTCTATTTTTGATAGCATCTTGCGCTTGACTGTAAAGCGCTAACCCCCTTTTTTATGCAAACACCGCCATGGGCCCACAGCCCCGCCGCTGAGCGCAACCAAGGCCCCATCCTTGCGGTGCTGCAAGCGCTGCTCGCCCCCCGTGGCAACGCCCTGGAGATTGCCAGTGGCACAGGGCAGCACGCAGCGCACTTTGGTGCCGCCCTGCCCGGCTGGCGCTGGCAGCCCACTGACTGGCAAGACGATCTGTTCGCGTCGATCTCCGGATGGTGCGCGCACAGCGGTGCGCAGCAGGTATTGCCGCCGCTGCGGCTGGACGTGACCCAAGCGCAATGGCCCAGCGAGGGCGAGCCCTTCTCCACGCCGTTTGACCTGATTTACTGCGCCAACATGATCCACATTGCGCCCTGGGAATGCTGCGTGGCACTGATGCGCGGCGCCGCCCGCCACCTGGCCGCCGACGGAATGCTGGTGACCTATGGCCCCTATCTGGAGCAAGGGGTTCTCACTTCTCCAGGCAATCTGGCCTTTGACGCCAGCCTGCGAGCCCAAAACAGCCAGTGGGGCCTGCGCGCGCTGGAAGATGTCGCCCGGCAGGCAGAGGCGGCCGGCCTCCGTTTGAGCGAGCGCCACGCCATGCCTGCCAACAACCTGCTGCTGGTGTGGCGGCGCTCGCGTTGACCCGATCATTCCCTCTGCCACTTACCCCTTCCGCCCACCGCTCACTTCGGCCCCAACCACCATGACCCAAGCTGCCCCCTTTTTCATCGCCCGCATCGAGCCCGACGGCACCCAGTGCGATGCCTGGCCCGAACAACCGCTGCTGACTTCCATGGAGCAAGGCGGCATCGACTGGCCCAGTTCCTGCCGCAATGGCACCTGCCGCACCTGCATCGGCCATTTGGTTGAAGGAAGCGTGCGCTATGACATCGAATGGCCGGGCCTGAGTCCTGAAGAAAAGGCCGAAGGCTGCGTACTGCCGTGCGTGGCCTACCCCGAGTCGGATGTGGTGCTGCAGGGCAGCGCGATCTGACCCAAGGGCTGGCACAAAAGGCCGACTCAGCCGCAAGCTCTGCAGCCGCCCATGGCAACGCCGTTTTTTTGCCAGCCATGACAGAGGCCATTGATCCGGCGCACCAAAGCGCGGCCCCGGCTGAACTAAAATACTCAGCTTTGCAAGAGGCTGCACGCTTGGCCCCTTGCGCTGCGGCAGCGCCGCACAACATGTTCTTTGGATGGCCAAGCGACCCTTTGCGGTTGTGCGGCCCATGAGGGCGTGTGGTTTCGCGCTGCACAACCCCGCTGTGGCCCTAACGAAAGCCCTCTCCCATGAACACCCCCCTCACCCCTGTGTCCATCTCGCCCGTCGAAGACATCGTGGCCGACATGCGCGCTGGGCGCATCGTCATCCTGGTGGACGAAGAAGACCGTGAAAACGAAGGCGACCTGGTGCTCGCCGCCGACCACGTCACCCCAGAAGCCATCAACTTCATGGCCCGCTTTGGCCGCGGCCTGATCTGCCTGACGCTGACCCGCGAGCGTTGCGAGTTCCTGAAGCTGCCCC
>ERZ650300.474-NODE-474-length-24285-cov-10.953199_pt1 | contig 24285 bp, 24 predicted proteins | sample MGYA00376236_ERZ650300 | MGnify/ENA primary metagenome ERZ650300 (study PRJEB26733, sample SAMN07839303) | wastewater metagenome | biome: urban; feature: wastewater treatment plant; material: waste water | place: USA: North Carolina | collected 2016-04-28 ...
AGAGCGCCATCGTGGGTACCTCCAGCCTGCGCCGGCAGTGTCAGTTACGCGCCCAGCGCCCGGACCTGCAAATTCACGATCTGCGTGGCAATGTAAATTCTCGTTTGGCAAAACTCGATGCTGGTGACTACGATGCCATCATTCTGGCGGCGGCCGGTTTACGTCGGTTAGAGAAAGCCGATCGTATTCGTTCGTTATTGCCACCGGAACTCAGCCTGCCCGCCAACGGACAAGGCGCAGTCGGCATTGAATGTCGCCTCGATGATGTGCAAACGCAAGCATTGTTAGCCCCCTTGGAACATGCCTTGACGCGTTATTGCGTGATGGCTGAACGGGCCATGAACCGCAAACTACAGGGTGGTTGTCAGGTGCCGATCGGCGCATATGCCGTAATGGAAGATGACCATATCTGGTTACGCGGTTTAGTTGGTGCGCTGGATGGTCAACATATTATTCGCGGTGATGTTTCTGGCCCGAAAGCGCAGGCTGAAGCTTTAGGCGAACTACTGGCCGAACAGCTGTTAGCCCAAGGTGCAGACGCCATATTGCATGCAGTGTATAACGCATGACCCCCCTGATCCTGCGCCCGCAACCGGCGGCCGATGAACTGGCGGCGTTGTTGCGCCGGCAGGGTCACACCCCTGTCGTCTGCCCCCTACTGAGTTATTTACCGGGCAGCGAGCTCGGCGCCCTGAGCGATCGTTTGTCGCAAGCCGATATCGTCATCTCGATCAGCGTGGCGGCGGTGCAATATGCCGGCGAGCAGCTGGTAAAACAGCAGATTCGCTGGCCACAACACTGCATTTATCTTGCTGTCGGTGCCACCACCGCAGCGCAATGGCAGCAACAGGGCGTTAAGGTCATCAGCCCGACCGATGCCCGCAGTGAAGGGTTATTAGCGTTACCCGAATTGCAAGTGGCTGGTGGGAAAAATGTCTTAATTCTGCGTGGTAACGGCGGCCGTGAATTATTGGCCGATGTGTTAAGTGCGCTGGGCGCGCAAGTTTCTTACCTTGAATGTTATCGTCGTCACTATCTGCATACAGATGGCGCCCCTTTATTACAGGAATGGCAGGCAGCCGGTGTCGACAGTGTTATCATCAGCAGTAGCAAATTATTCCGGCAATTAATACGACTGTTACCTGAAACGGCAAGTGACTGGTTATCCTCACAACACTGGTTTGTACCAAGCCAGCGCACCGCGGATGAAATTCACCAGGCAGGCTTCAACAGAGTGACTATTATGTCGGGCGTACAGCATGATGCTGTGGTGGCTGCATTACAGAATAATCCAGAGGATATAACGCATGAGTGAAGCGCAGGAATCATCACTGCCACCAACCGGGCAGGAGCCAAAACATCACACCGTGAGACGTCGCAGTTCATCAAAAACGGCCATCGGCCTGTTGCTCATACTGATGGCCGGCATCGGTGGTTTCAGTTTCTATGTTTATCAGCAACAACAGCAATCAGTGCAGGAATTAACCGCATTACGTGGCGAATTACAGCAATTCCGCAGCGAACAATCGCCCATTCTGGCCGGACAACAAACGATCAAAGATGCATTGGCCAACTTCGGCGAACAACAGTTGAAACTGGATGGCCGCCAGCGTGAATTAGAACAAAAATGGCTGGAAAAAGAGCATCAACGCCCGAATGACTGGATGCTAGCGGAAGCCAGTTACCTGGTACGCATGGCGGGCCGTAAATTATGGCTGGAACAGGATCTGACCACTGCCAGCGCCTTATTGATCGATGCTGACAGCCGTATTCAGGCAATATCCGATCCATCTTTGATCCCGTTGCGTAAAGCCTTGGCTGACGATATCGCCGCCGTAAAATCCGCCCCTGAAGTCGATCGGGAAGGCTTATCGCTGCGAGTCGGCACACTGCTGGATAATATCGACCAGTTAAAAATCAAAGGACTGGCACCGAAGCTGGAAAATGATCCGGTGGATAATGAAGTCAGTGACCAACTGAGTGACTGGCAAAACAATCTGGAAAAAAGTGCCAAACAGTTTGCCGAACACTTTGTGACCATTCGCCGACGCAGTAGTGATGTGGAAGCACTGTTATCACCAGAGCAATCCGCCTATCTGCAGGAAAATCTGCGCCTGCAACTGCAACTGGCACAACTGAGTTTATTGCGTCAGGAACAGGCCAATTTCCGTAATCATCTGCAAAAAGCGCAAAGCTGGCTGAACGATTATTATGAGCCAAATGACAGTGCCACCCAGTTCATGCAAAAAGAGCTGGCCGTACTGCAGGAAGCCGATATCACCGCGCACTATCCACAAACGTTTGCGGTACAGCCGCTGCTGGAAAAAACGCTCAGTGAACGCTGGCAAACCATTCCGGCTGCACGCTAAGGAGAGATAGGATGATCCGTCTGATAGTCTTACTGGTGATTCTGGCCGCGGCGCTGTTATTTGGCCCACAACTGGCCGATCATCAGGGATATGTACTGATTTCCGTCGCCGATTACACGATTGAAATGAGTGTGGTTACTGCAGCAGTGATTGCGGTAGTGTTCTATTTCTTACTGCTGCTGACTGAACATATTTTGAGTCGCTTGTTTAGCGTACGCCGCGGTTTACGTGGCTGGTGGAGCCATCGCCGTTATGCCAAAGCGCAACGTCAGACCCACAAAGGCATGGCAGCCTTGGTAGAAGGCGAATATCAGCGAGCAGAACACCTGATGCTGCGCGGTGTCGGCCAAAGCGAGCTGCCGTTACTGAATTACCTCTCGGCGGCCGAAGCGGCCCATGCGCAGGGCGAGTTTCAAAAACGCGATGAATACCTGCAAAAAGCCGAAGAGTCTGATCCACAAGCACAACTGGCCATCCAACTGACACAAGCCCGCCTGCTGCAAGATCAGGGGGAATGGCAACAAAGCCGTGATTTGCTGGAACAGTTACGCCAGCGCTGGCCGCAACACCCGCAGATCCTGCAACGGTTGCGCGCAGTTTATCAGGCGCAACACGCCTGGCAGGCAGAGCTGGAATTACTGCCCTCACTGCGTAAACAAAACTTGCTCAACGACAGTGATTACAACACAGCCCTGGCACAATGTTATCAGGCGCAATTTAGCCAGATTTTACAAGAGCTGGATGAAACTGCGCTGTTGGCATTCTGGCAACAGCAACCACGCGCTATTCGTCATACTCCGAATCTGCAATTGCTGTTAATTGATACGCTGATCCAGCAACAACAGCATCAAACCGCTTTTGAATTGCTGGCGCCGTTGCTGCGCAAACAGGCCGATGAGACATTGTGGCAACGTTGTGCCCGCCTGCAACTAAATGACTACTCAGCCTTGTTAAAACAACTGCTACGCCATCTAAAACAACACCCGCAGTCACCCACACTATTATCTGCATTGGGCCATCTGTATTACCAACAGCAACAATACGTGCTGGCTCAGGGTTATCTGGAGCGAAGTGTTGCCTTACAACCGACCGCGGCAGATCAGCGCGCATTGGCTGGCATCATGGAACACCAGCGTTTATTTGAAAAAGCCGCTGAATATTACCGCCTAAGCTTGTCTTAATCCCTCGGTCCTGCTGCGTTGCAGCAGGATATTTTTCTTCTTCCTGTTTATTGCTTTATTTTTGTGCATTACAGCACCAAAATGGTTCTGTTTTTCAGCTTCTATTGTCTTGTTAAAACAATAACCATACATAACTTATTGCTTTATAAGCCCAATTTAATTTTCTAATGGCTCTGGCATGTTTTGTGTATCTTCTTAGCGCCCCAAGATGGTGAATAGCTCTGTTTTGAGTCAAAAGAAACCCATAATTGCTTTCTGTTGTTAGAACAGCACAAAAATGGGGCGTGAAATTTTGAATTTACAGAGGAGATGTTGGTGGAAACCACAAATGCAATCGCAACCCTGACTACAGGTGCCGATACACTGTTTTTACTGCTGGGCGCGGTCATGGTTTTGGCCATGCACGCAGGCTTTGCTTTTCTGGAACTGGGTACGGTTCGCAGTAAAAACCAGGTTAATGCGCTAGTTAAGATCATTACTGATTTTGGCATCTCCACTATCGCCTACTTTTTCATCGGTTATTATCTGGCTTACGATAAAAGTTTTCTCAGTAGTGCCAGCACACTGATGACTCAAAACGGGTTAGAACTGACACGCTTTTTCTTCCTGTTAACCTTCGCAGCAGCTATTCCCGCTATCGTCAGTGGCGGTATCGCTGAACGTGCCCGTTTCTACCCAATGTTGTGCAGCTCTTTCCTGATCGTCGGTTTTGTTTATCCACTTTTTGAAGGTATTGCCTGGAATAGCCGTTTTGGCGTGCAAGAATGGTTCATCTCGCATTTCGGTACACCTTTTCATGACTTTGCCGGTTCCGTCGTAGTGCATGCGGTGGGTGGCTGGATTGGTTTGGTGGCGCTGATTTTATTAGGCACCCGCCGTGGCCGTGTTCGTGGCCATCAGATTTTCAGTTTTGCACCATCCAATATTCCAATGCTGGCGCTCGGCTCTTGGATCCTGATTGTCGGCTGGTTTGGCTTTAACGTGATGTCAGCTCAGAAACTGAGCGGTATTAGCGGCTTAGTGGCGGTTAACTCCTTGATGGCCATGGTGGGTGGCACATTAGTGGCGATGCTGTTAGGTAAAAACGACCCTGGCTTTATTCATAACGGTCCATTAGCTGGCTTAGTAGCCGTTTGTGCCGGTTCTGATTTGATGCATCCAATCGGTGCACTGGTGGTCGGTGGTATTGCTGGTGCTATCTTCATCACCGTATTCACACTGCTGCAACGTCGTCCAAAAATCGATGACGTGTTAGGGGTCTGGCCACTGCACGGTCTGTGTGGTGCCTGGGGTGGTATTGCGGCCGGTATTTTTGGTAGCACCGCGTTAGGTGGCATTGGTGGCGTTTCCTTCATGTCACAGCTGTCAGGTACTCTGTTAGGTATTGTGATTGCCGTTGCTGGCGCATTGCTGGTCTATGGCACGATGAAAAAAGTGGTTGGCCTGCGTCTGTCACAAGAAGACGAACACGAAGGTGCTGATCTCGCGATCCACAAAATCAGCGCGGTCATGGACGACTTACAGTCTTAATTTACTCTCTGTTTTGATAACCGCAAACTGTCTGGTTTGCGGTTATTCTGCACTCCCCCGCCGTATATTAATTTGTACTCATATAAATCTTTTTTCTTTACATAGACTGGCAACAATTCTTCCGTTAACTACTCTTAAATACTGAAACATCATAATTCTAAGAGTACGGGAGTATCGAATGCCTTGGATTGCTTGGGGTTTTACCCTAATTGGGACTATTTTATTCGCTTTCGGTTTTCCTGAAATCGGCTATGTATTTCTGGCTGTAAGTCTTGTCCTTCAACTTCTGGTGCTCAATCAGCAGCGCAAAAAAATCTTACCTCCCGAAGACAAAATTGACCCGTTACCCCTGGATGAGGTTTCACTAAAAAAACCGCAACTTGGTGTATTAAGTCGCGTGATGGCGGCATGGGAGCAACAAATTCAGGTTGCGTCCGATCTGATACAACACAACATTGAAGGGCTGATCCAGCCATTTAATGATATGACCTCGCGTATGCGTGAGGAAAATCAGTCCAGTTTGTCCTTATTCGGTACCGATAACAGCAATTCGGTGATAACCCAGACGCTGGATGACACTCAAGCCAAACTAGCCTCTGTCATTGAAGCTTTTCACTCAGGTCTTACCCACAAAGCGGAATTGCAACACACCATTGCTGATCTGGCGCAATACATGGATGAGATGAAAAAGATGGCCGGCGCTGTACAGGTGTTAGCCAGCCAAACCAATTTACTCGCCTTGAATGCCGCCATTGAAGCCGCCCGTGCCGGTGAAGCCGGGCGTGGGTTTGCGGTGGTCGCCGATGAGGTCCGCACCTTATCCGGTAAATCAGGTGAAACCGGCCGTGATATTGGTAAAAAAATCGAAGCCATCACTGCGGCCATTCAAGCCACGATTAATGCTGCGGAACGGCTAGTACAACATGATGAATCAAACCTGCAATTACTCGATCGCTCAGTCAATGAGGTAACCGAACGTCTCGGAGAAGAGATCAATTTATTACATGATGCCGGCCACCGTCTGCACAACCTTTCTTGCGAAACCGAAAACAACATTGAGCAAATTATTATCAAATTACAGTTTCAGGATCGCGTAAATCAGATCCTGCACCACCTGCAAACCGACATAGTAAGCATTGCCGGAGCCGTAGATGACAATTTAGAACAACTGGATGAAAACAACTGGAAACGAGAATTCCAAAAGCGGTTCAGCACAGAAGAAGAGTACCAAGGGCGCATTAGCCATACCACAAACAGCGATATCACGTTTTTTTGAGGTAAGCCATTATGGGTAAAACGGTATTAATTGTTGATGACTCGATGTCTATTCGCCAACTGGTCAAGGCAACATTACTGACCAAAGGTTACACCGTTGTTGACGCATGTGACGGGGTCGATGCCCTGAAAAAACTCGGCTTGCAGCGGGTTAATCTGGTGATCAGTGACGTCAATATGCCCAATATGGATGGCATTACCTTACTGAAAGCCATCAAAGCCAAACCAGAACACCGGTTTACCCCTGTCATCATGCTCACCACCGAATCACAGGAAGGTATGAAACGCGAGGGCCAGGCCGCTGGCGCCAAAGCCTGGATCGTCAAACCCTTCCAGCCGGAACTAATGTTAGCAGCTGTAGAAAAACTACTTATGTAACGCGAGGTTATCATGCCGGTTACTTTGGAAGAGTCCGCTGCCGGACAATGGAATTTATCGTTAAACGGCCCGTTAACGATTTATGAAGTTGCCGGTATACAAGAGATGTTAAAGCCGCTGACAGCGCCGGAATCACTCACTGTCGACTTACAAGAAGTGGATGAAATCGATACGGCTGGCTTGCAGCTACTACTTGCGTTACATCAATGGCTGGGCGAACACCTGCATCTGATCCGCCACTCTCAGGCGGTGATTGAATTGATCGACCTGTTTCAGCTCGCTGCCTTTTTTGGTGACGATATCGTGTTGCCGCAGCACTAAGGAGTGACCATGTTTGATCAGGAGCAGTGGGAACAATTACTGGTCAGTTTTCTGGAAGAAGCCAAAGAGCTGATCCAGAGTGCAGAAACAGCGTTACTGGCACTCGATGAGCAATCTGCTGACGCAGACACAATTAATGGCTTATTTCGCGCTATGCATACGCTGAAAGGGTCTGCGGGTCTCTTTGCTCTCGATGGTTTTGTACGCTTTGCCCATCAGATGGAAAATCTGATCATGCGGGTGCGGGATGGCGAGCTGGTACTAAACGGAGAGATGATCACCGCATTATTGAGTGCGCTGGATATCTTGCGCGGCGAAATTACGCAATTGGAACAAACCGGCGCCCCTTCCGCACTGGATGAAGCCAATCCGGAATTGCTGAGTCTTTTACAAATGCTGGGTAACAGCGGTATATCTGCGCCACCAGCCACCACCACATCACCCGATCCAGTGGAACGACAACCGGTCGCTGCGGCTGATCTGCTGGCCAGCTGGCACATCTCGCTGCGCTTTGATCGTCAGTTGCTGCAATACGGTTTTGACCCGGCGTCATTTGTCCGTTACCTAAGTAAATTGGGCACCCTGCAACACATTTACCTCATCCAGAGCGAACTGCCCGATTGGTCCGAATTTCAGGCAGAAAAATGCTATCTCGGGCTGGAGCTCGATCTACAAACGGATGCCAGCAAAGCAGAAATTGAGTCAGTCTTTGAATTCATTCAGGAATTAGCGCAGATCCGCATTCTGCCACCCGATAGTCAGGTAGAAGATTATCTGTCTCTGATTGCGGCATTGCCGCAAGATGAAGATCGGCTCGGTGAAATTCTGGTCGCCAGCGGTTTGCTCACCGCCAATGAGCTGGCCCGCAGTCTGCAAAAACAGACCGAACAAACTCCGACGGCAAAAATTGGCGATATGTTAGTGCAAGACGGCGCAGTTCCGGCGATTGCCGTCGATGCCGCCCTGCAAAAACAGCAACAGATCCGTGAACAAAAACAACATGAAAGTGCGCTGTTAAAAATCTCAGCAAAAAAAATGGATGACCTGATCAATATGGTCGGCGAACTGGTCATTGCTGCGGCAGGTGGAGAAACACTAGCTCGTCAGCAAGGAAATCCACTGTTGCAAGAATCCATGTCGACTATTAATCAGTATGTCGAGCAGATCCGTGAAATTGCCTTACGTCTGCGCATGGTAGAGATCGGCGATACCCTGACGCGTTTTCATCGTTTGATCCGCGATACCAGTAAAGATTTAGGTAAAGAAATCCAGTTACAAATCAACGGGGCAGAAACGGAACTGGATAAAACTGTGGTGGATAAAATCGCCGACCCACTCACCCATCTGGTTCGCAACGCGCTGGATCATGGTATCGAAACCGCAGAAGAACGGCTGGCCGCCGGTAAACCTGCCAAAGGGGTGTTATGCCTAAATGCCTACCATGAATCGGGTAATGTGGTGATCGAGGTTCAGGATGATGGCCGAGGGCTTAATCCGGAACGTATCCGCCAAAAAGCGCTTGAAAAAGGGCTGTTAAATGCCAACGAACAACTTGATGACCAAGCACTTTATCAACTGATTTTTGCCCCCGGATTTTCTACTGCCGACAGCATCAGCAATCTGTCCGGCCGCGGCGTCGGCATGGATGTCGTAAAACGCAGTATCGATGCGTTACGTGGTTCCATAGAGCTTGATTCCGTTCCCGGTAGCGGCTGTTGCGTCCGTATCCGATTGCCACTCACGCTGGCCATCATTGACGGTTTTCTGGTGAGTGTCGGTGATACACCATTAGTTATACCGCTGGATATGGTGGCGGAATGTCTGGAAGCGGAACATGAGCCAATCACATCCACCTGTGATTACCGGGAGCTGAGAGGAAAACCCTTACCACTCATTCATTTACGACAACATTTTTCTATCCACAGTTCAAAAGCTAAACGTCAGAACATCGTTGTAGTCAGTCATGGCAAACAACAACTGGGGCTCGTTGTTGATCACCTGCTCGGCGAACAACAAATAGTCATTAAACCATTGGGTTCTCTTTTTATGCAGCTCAAAGACATCAGTGGTTCAAGTATTTTAGGTTCCGGTCAGGTTGCCCTGATCCTCGATATTCCAGGGATGTTGCAAAGAATGCGGGAGTCAGTTCGCACTCCGGTTTATGCACATCTTAGTTAATAAATTAGGTTTTACGGGAGAAAAACATGGGTTTATTCAATGGGATGAAACTAAGAACACGCTTAATACTTGCATTCCTCATGATGTCTTTTGTTACCGCCACGGTGGGTAGTATTGGCTATCTGAATATGCGTGATATCAACAGCATGGCTGCAGAAATGTATCAAAAAGACTTACTAGGTCTGGAAGCTGCCGCCAAAGCCCGCATGAACTTCCTCGCCGTGGGTCGCTATTTAAGGGCAGCGATGTTGTCTGCGACAGAAGAGCGCAAACAGCAAAATTTACAGAGCTTCCGGAAAAGTATTGATGAAGTCGAGCTGGCGATTAATGAAGCGCGACCTAAATTTACCTCGGCGGAAGGTCAGGCATTGATTAGCGAGTTTGATCGTATCTGGCCAACTTATAAGAGTGAAGCAACCAAAGTTGAAGCAATGTTACGTGCCGAACCGTTACTGCAATCCAATGCCTCTAATGCTTATCTTGAGCACGATATGTCCGCCATCATTCAGTCTACGATGGAACAAGTGGGCAAAATTGTGACACAAAAATCGCAAAACTCGGCAAAGCAGGCGGCTACAGCACAAGAGGTATATGAACGCAGTTCTGTGCTGATGTTTTCCGCCAGTATTGCCGGCATTTTATTTGGTTTAGCGATGGGCTTTTTCATCGCCTTCCGCATCGTCAAACAGCTGGGCGGTGAACCAGATTATGCAGCAGATATTACCCGTCAGATTGCCGCTGGTAATCTAACAGTGGAAGTAGAAACCAACGAAAACAATAAGCAATCGCTGCTCTATGCCATGAAAGAAATGGTGGCGAAGTTAAATCATATCATCAGTGAAGTGCGCTCCTCTTCTGATGCGTTATCCAGTGCCTCGGAAGAAGTTAGTGCGACCTCGCAATCATTAAGCCAAGCCGCCAGCGAGCAATCCGCCAGCGTGGAAGAAACTTCCGCCTCGATGGAGCAAATTTCTTCGTCAATTGCCCAGAATACGGAAAGCTCTAAAGTCACCGACTCCATCTCATCGAAAGCAGCCAACGATGTGGAACGTGGTGGTCAGTCAGTGAAAGAAACCGTCAGTGCCATGAAACAGATCGCCGGTAAAATCAGCATCATTGATGATATTGCCTACCAAACCAATCTGCTGGCACTGAATGCAGCGATTGAAGCCGCTCGTGCCGGTGAACACGGTAAAGGCTTCGCGGTGGTTGCGGCGGAAGTGCGTAAACTGGCGGAGCGTAGCCAAATTGCGGCACAAGAAATCGGCCAAGTTGCCAGCAGCAGCGTATCTCTGGCGGAACAAGCCGGTAATCTGTTTGAACAACTAGTGCCGGATATCAAACGCACCTCTGATTTAGTGCAGGAAATCACAGCAGCTTCTCAGGAACAGACCAGTGGTGTCGCACAAATCAACATTGCCATGAGTCAGCTCAGTCAGATCACGCAGAAAAATGCGTCAGCTTCCGAAGAGCTGGCTGCAACCGCCGAAGAGATGACCGCTCAAGCCGGACAATTGATCGATCTCATCAATTACTTCAAGGTCAATGGCGATGCCTCGCTCAAACCCACCAGCCAGAAAATAGCTCGGCAGCCCAAAGCAAAACCGGCAAAAATCAAAGCGCGTCTACAACCAGACCATGATGATGAGCAGTTTGTGCAGTTCTAGGAGTAAACGCGATGGAGGCATTACAAAACAATACAACGCGGGAAGTAACGCCATATCAGCCAACAACTGATTGGGGTGCTGGGCAAAACCTCTCTTTCCGCTGCATGCAAACTGCGCTGGCCCTGCCGATTGATCGGGTCAGAGAGATCATCGAATACGGGCAAGTCACTACTGTCCCTATGATGCCCGGTTACGTGCGCGGGGTGTTGAATTTACGTGGCAACGTGGTGCCGGTGATCGATCTGGCATTTCGGTTTGGCAGCCAACCGACAGAAGTTGGTCGCCGGACCTGCATCATCATTCTCGAACTGCCGATCGGTAAAACCAGTCAGCTGGCGGGGTTGATTGTCGACGCGGTAGATGAAGTGCTGGATATAGAACAAAGCCAGATTGAGCCCCCGCCCGAGTTTGGCACCGGGATCAGCACGCAATTTATTCTGGGTATGGCGCGGCAAGAGAATGGCTTTTTGATCATTTTGAATGCGGAAGCCCTGTTCAGTGAAGACGAACTGCAAAAAATGCAAGAACCGCAGGGAGTTGAAAATGTGCTCAAGGACTAGGTATGGAACAGAAGTTACCCAGTTTAAACGAACACGATTTTAATATTATCAGCCATCTGATGGCGGATATTTCCGGCATACAGATGGCTGCGCATAAACGTGCTTTGGTTTCCGGTCGGTTAATGAAACGCTTGCGCATATTGCAATTGGACTCATTTTCCGATTATGTCGCCCTGTTAAACAATCCGCAGCAACAGGAAGAGCGCCGGATTGCCGTTGATCTGCTCACCACCAACGAAACCTTCTTTTTCCGTGAAAAACCGCACTTCGATTTGTTATTAAAACTATTAAAACAACACCCTCGCCGCCCGTTGCGCCTGTGGAGTGCCGCCTGTTCCAGCGGTGAAGAAGTCTATTCTTTAGCCATGACCTTGAATGAAGGGCTGGAACAAGGCACCCACTGGGAAATCATAGGCTCCGATCTTTGCCGTCAGGCGTTAGATAAGGCCAAACAAGCCATTTATCCCTTACAACGCACGGAAAACTTACCGACAGAATGGCTGAATCTGAATATTCCGCTTCCGCCGACATTAGGTTGTTTCGATATTATTTTTCTTCGTAACATGCTGATTTATTTTGATCCAAAAACCAAACAGCAAATACTGGAACGTATCATCGCGCAATTAAAACCTGGCGGTTTATTATTTGTCGGTCATTCTGAAGGGCTACACGGCATTAATTTACCCGTCACCGCCTATGCGCCAGCGGTGTATAGGAAAACGGAATGATTAAACCGCCACTTTATCTAAATCCAGGAGGCTATTTTTTTGGTCAACTGGATGGCGACCTGATCACGTTGCTCGGCTCATGCGTGTCATTATGTGCCTGGCACCCGGAAAAACGCTTATTAATGGCCAGTCATGTCGTGTTACCCGAACGTCCGAGCGACATGCTACTCAAAGATACCCGCTATGGCGATGTGGTGCTGCAGTGTGTTCTGGCTGATATTTATCGTCATAAAACCTTGGCCAGTGAATACAAACTGGCCTTATTTGGCGGCAGCACCACCATCTATGCTCAGAATGATTATAAAAACTCGGTGGGAGCCAGAAATGTCGACTATATGCGCTCGGTAGTGGAACAAGTCATGAAATGCAGTGTCAGCAAAGAAGATACTGGTGGAACTCAACACCGACGCTTACATATCGACGGAATAAATGGTCGGTTTCGTGTTTCGTTACTGGAAAAAGCCAGTTTACCGAAAAATAAAGAGGTGGAATGAATAAATCAATTCAGATCCTGGTGGTCGATGATTCCGCTTTAGTCCGCCAATTCATGACGGAAGTTATCGCCAGCCAACCCGATATGGCACTACTGGCCACCGCGCCAGATCCCATTGTTGCCATGACCAAAATGCAGAAACAATGGCCGGATGTCATCTTGTTAGATGTCGAAATGCCGAAAATGGATGGCATTACCTTTTTAAAACAAATTATGGCGCAACATCCGACACCGGTAGTTATCTGCTCCTCTCTCACCGAAAAAGGCACGGCGTTAACGCTGGAAGCCTTTAGTGCCGGCGCTGTTGCCGTATTTACCAAAGCCACGCTTGGCGTGCGTCAGCATCTACAATCGATCGCCAATGATTTGATCCGTGCTATCCGAGAGGCCAGTCAGGCGAAAACTACGACGGTGCGCCCACAGATTAAAGCTGAACCGGTCGCAATGGTGACGCCGTTACAAACGACCCATAGCCTAACCAGAACTACCGATCGCGTAGTAGCTATCGGCACCTCCACCGGCGGTACCATTGCTTTGGAAAATATTCTGACGCAACTCCCGCAAGATGTACCGGGCATCGTCATCGTGCAGCATATGCCGGAAAAATTTACCGCCGCCTTTGCCGAGCGCCTAAATGGATTATGTGCCATCGAAGTGCGTGAAGCCAAAAACGGGGATCGGGTACTACAAGGTTGTGCCTTGATCGCCCCCGGCGGCTATCACACGCAAGTTGTCCGCAACGGCGCTTTTTACTGTACCGAGGTGTTTGATGCACCACCGGTGAATCGCCACAAACCTTCGGTCGACGTATTATTTCGTTCGGTCGCTAAAGCCGTGGGCCGCAACGCACTGGGTATGATCCTGACTGGCATGGGTGATGATGGCGCGCGTGGCTTGCTCAGCATGCGTCAGGCGGGAGCCAATACTATTGCACAGGATGAAGCCTCCAGTGTGGTGTTTGGTATGCCCAAAGAGGCCATCAAACTGGGTGCTGCAGAACTTTTAATTAAAGGGCCGAAACTGCGAAGCGGTTGAGGTCCAGTGAACGAAGTGAACGTCTTTCAATTTTTTGTTGTGCGGTAGCAAAAAAGAAACATTGCTGATGATAACCGCGTAAATTGATATAACCACCGCTTCGAGGAATTACACACCAGCGATGCTGACGGCTGCAAGAAACATGGCGAAGCGCCGAGATTTCAGATAGAGCAGGGCATGAATAAACTGTTATGTTTCGCAGCCAAGCACGCCGATAGTGAGCTGCAAATAACACTGAACTTCAATGCTAAAGCCGCTTTAACTGGTGCAGACCTTCGAACTGAAATTCGCCAAATTTCTGTGTTTGGAAACTAGCGATAAACCGACACAACAGATCTTTAGCCTGAATCAAATGCCCGCAATGATTGCTCAATTTGGCCGCAGATAATTATCTTTGGAATGTTTTTGGTGCAATGCCCCGAGATCGGGTTCCTAAACACATCAACCGAAAAGAAGATTTCAAAATAAACCATTAAAAATCAATAAAATAAAAACAGGCATCCATTTTGCATTTTTAGTACTGCTTCAAGATTATGGCAATGATGCCCACGACTACTCCGGTAGCCGTGGGCTTTTTTTTTGTATGTAACGGAGTACTAAAATGAAAAAAAGTTTAATTGCCCTCGGCGTGGTATTGGCATGGCAAGGGACTGCTCAGGCACAGAGCTTACCGGACGGTATAGCTTCGGCAGTAAAATGGGGTAACACCGCGGTACAACTGCGTTATCGGTATGAATATGTCGATCAGGATAAAACCGCACATCCCGCTAATGCCTCAACCCTTAAATCACGCCTGACTTGGAACAGTGGTGTCGTGAATGGCTATAAAGGGCTGGTGGAAGTCGACAACGTCAGCGTCATTGGTGCCGAGCGCTATAATAGCACCGTGAATGGATTAACTTCCTATCCTACCGTGGCAGATCCAGAAGCCACAATCGTCAATCAAGCCGCGTTGAGTTATAGCGCGGATACGTGGAATACCATGCTGGGTCGTCAACGGATTGTGCATGGTAATGAACGCTTTGTTGGCAGTGTCGCCTGGCGTCAGCTGGAACAAACTTTTGATGCTGCCCATCTGGTCTTTACACCAAATAGCGCGCTGTCGATGGATTATGCCTATAGTTGGCGCATCAACACCGTGTTTGGACCGGACAGCCCAAATGGGCAGCTGGACGGTGATTTCCATCTGTTCCGAACCGACTATAAGGTCACCGGGAATCAAACTGTCTCCGCCTTTGCTTATCTGCTTGATTACAACGATCCGGTTAGTAATAGCAGCAATACCTACGGCGTAGAATATACCGGCGCATTACTGCCATTTCTCAAACCCCATCTGGCCTATGCCTCCCAATCAGATGCCGGTGACAACACAACCGATTATTCAGCCCGCTATTATCTGGCGGAATTAGCCGCCTCGTGGCATGGTTTTACCCTAACTCCAGGTTATGAAGTCTTAGGTTCTGATGCCGGGAAAAAAGGCTTTGCAACTCCATTGGCCACACTGCATAAATTTCAGGGTTTTGCCGATAAATTCCTGACGACACCCGCGAATGGCATACGCGACACCTATATCGAGCTGGCGACGAAACGGTTCCGCACCACCACCAGCCTGACTTGGCACTCATTTAAATCGGATGAAAACGGGCAGGATTATGGTAACGAAGTGGATTTTGCGGTGGCTTATCCCATCACCAACTATCTGACCGGCATGGTGAAATATGCGCATTTCAATGCAGATCAAGTGGCTACGGATACCGATAAAGCCTGGGTCATGGCGACCATGAAGTTTTAATTTTGCAGTAAACAAAAACAACAAAGCCAGAAGATCGCTCTTCTGGCTTTTCTTTCTTAACCGTAAATCAGAAGCGTTTACGTGTGATCTCAATGACGCGTAATTGCGCCACCGCTTTTGCCAGCTCGGTGATAGCAGTCGCATAGTCCACATCGCCCGGGTGACCGTGGATTTTCTCCTCGGCAGCCCGTTTCGCAGCCTGCGCTTTCGCTTCATCCAAATCAGCAGCACGGATCACCGTGTCCGCCAGCACAGTCGCAGCTTCCGGTTGTACTTCCAGCATACCGCCGGAGATGTACATGACTTCTTCGGCGCCATGCAGTTTAACCAGACGCACCAAACCCGGCTTGATAGAAGTCAGTAACGGCGCATGGCCGTGACGGATCCCCAACTCGCCTTCCGCGCCAGAAACCTGAACGGATTCGACACGACCGGAAAACAGCATGCCTTCGGCACTGACCACGTCCAGGTGGAAGGTAATCTCAGCCATAGAGCCTCCTGCCTGAATTACAGTTTCTTAGCTTTCTCGACCACTTCGTCGATGGAGCCAACCATGTAGAACGCCTGTTCCGGCAGATCGTCGTATTCGCCGTCCAGAATGCCTTTAAAGCCACGGATTGTCTCTTTCAGAGTCACGTATTTACCTGGTGAACCGGTGAATACTTCCGCTACGTTAAATGGCTGGGACAAGAAACGTTCAATCTTACGGGCACGTGCTACCACCAGCTTGTCATCTTCTGACAATTCATCCATACCCAGGATGGCGATGATGTCTTTCAGTTCTTTATAACGCTGCAGAACTGTCTGTACGCCACGCGCGGTTTCGTAGTGTTCCTGACCAACCACCAGCGGATCCAGCTGACGAGAAGTCGAATCCAGTGGGTCAACCGCAGGGTAAATACCCAGTGCTGCGATCTGACGGCTCAATGTTACTGTTGAGTCCAGATGCGCGAACGTGGTTGCTGGTGACGGGTCGGTCAAGTCGTCTGCAGGTACGTATACCGCTTGGATCGAGGTGATAGAACCAGTCTTGGTTGAGGTGATACGTTCTTGCAGAACCCCCATCTCTTCCGCCAGTGTTGGCTGATAACCTACCGCAGATGGCATACGACCCAGCAGTGCGGATACTTCAGTACCAGCCAGGGTGTAACGATAGATGTTATCGATGAACAACAGAACGTCACGGCCTTCATCACGGAATTTTTCCGCCATGGTCAAACCAGTCAACGCAACACGCAGACGGTTTCCTGGTGGCTCGTTCATCTGACCATACACCATCGCCACTTTATCCAGAACGTTAGACTCCTTCATTTCATAATAGAAGTCATTACCCTCACGGGTACGTTCACCCACACCGGCAAATACAGACAGACCGGAGTGAGCTTTTGCGATGTTGTTGATCAATTCCATCATGTTTACGGTTTTGCCTACACCGGCACCACCGAACAGACCTACTTTACCACCTTTGGCAAACGGGCAGATCAGGTCGATAACCTTGATGCCTGTTTCCAGCAGTTCAGTAGTACTGGATTGATCTTCGTAGCTTGGCGCTTCACGGTGAATAACCCAGTTGTCATCTGCACCGATTGGGCCTTGTTCGTCCACAGGCTCGCCCAGAACGTTCATGATACGACCCAGCGTCTTCATACCAACCGGTACTTTGATCGCTTCACCGGTGTTGACCACTTCGGCACCACGACGCAGACCATCTGAGGTCCCCATCACGATACAACGAACTACACCACCACCGATTTGTTGCTGCACTTCCATAACCAGCCCTTTGGACTGGCCTTCGCTCACAATCTTCAGCGCGTCATAAACCTTTGGAACCGCATCTTGCGGAAACTGTACGTCTACAACCGCACCGATGACTTGAACAATGATACCGTTACTCATGTCAAATCCTCTAAAGCTTGGAAACCTTTGCCTTAAACTGCCGATGCACCGCTCACGATCTCGGTGAGTTCCTGGGTAATAGACGCCTGACGCGCCTTGTTATACACCAGTTGTAAATCACCAATCAGATCGCCGGCGTTATCGGTAGCCGCTTTCATCGCCACCATACGGGCTGCCTGCTCACTGGCTAAATTCTCCACCACACCTTGATAAACCTGTGATTCGACATAACGGATCAGCAGTTCATTCAACAGATGTTTGGGATCCGGTTCATACAGATAATCCCAGTGGCGTTTTGCCAGCGCCTGGTCATCAGCCTTCGGCAAAGGCAGCATCTGATCGACTGTAGGTGTCTGCACCATGGTGTTTACAAATTTGTTGTAAACCAGATACAAACGATCGATCTCGCCGTTGTCGTAAGCTTGCAGCATCACTTTTACCGAACCGATCAGATCGCCGATGCTTGGTGCATCGCCCATCCCGGAAACATGTGCCAGTGTTTTGCCACCAAAGCGTTCGAAGAAGTTGGCCGCTTTTGTACCAATCAGCGCAGTAGAAACCTCTACGCCCTGCTCCTTCCATTCTTTCATCGATACCAGTGCTGATTTGAACAGGTTAATGTTCAGACCACCACACAGACCACGATCGGTCGACACGATGATGTAACCAACCCGCTTCACTTCACGTTCAATCAGGTAGGAGTGCTTATACTCCAAGTTACCCAACGCGATATGACCGATCACCTTGCGCATGGTCACGGCATAGGGACGGCTATAGGCCATGCGTTCCTGCGCTTTGCGCATTTTGCTGGCAGCCACCATCTCCATAGCACCGGTGATCTTTTGCGTGTTCTTCACACTGGCGATTTTATTGCGTATCTCTTTTGCGCCGGCCATTGCTGACTCTCCACATCAGAGGCTGCCTTACGGCAGCCGCGTTATTACCAGGTATGAGTCGCTTTGAAGCTGTCGATCAATGCAGACAGACGGGCAACGATATCATCGTTGTAATCTGCTTTTGCATTCACTTCAGCCATCAGATCAGCATGCTCATTGTTGGCATAAGAGAGCAGCGCTGCTTCAAAGTCGCCGATCTTGTTCAGTTCGACATCTTCCAGATAGCCACGCTCAGCAGCGAACAGCACCAGCGCTTGCTGGGCCACACTCATTGGTGCGTACTGTTTCTGCTTCATCAGCTCAGTCACTTTCTGACCATGGCTCAGCTGTTTGCGGGTTGCATCGTCCAGATCAGAAGAGAACTGTGCGAATGCCGCCAGTTCACGATACTGCGCCAGAGCAGTACGAATACCACCGGACAGTTTTTTGATGATCTTGGTCTGAGCAGCACCACCTACACGGGATACCGAAATACCCGGGTCAACCGCAGGACGAATACCGGCGTTGAACAACTGAGTTGTCAGGAAGATCTGACCATCCGTAATCGAAATTACGTTGGTCGGAACGAATGCAGATACGTCACCAGCCTGAGTTTCAATGATTGGCAGTGCAGTCAATGAACCGGTTTGGCCTTTTACCGCACCTTTGGTGAACGCTTCTACATAATCAGTGTTGACGCGAGAAGCACGTTCCAGCAGACGAGAGTGTAAATAGAACACGTCGCCTGGGTAAGCTTCACGTCCTGGTGGACGGCGCAGCAGCAGAGAGATCTGACGGTAAGCCACCGCGTGCTTAGACAGATCGTCATAAATGATCAGTGCATCTTCACCACGGTCACGGAAATACTCACCCATGGTACAACCAGAGTAAGGTGCCAGATATTGCAGAGATGCTGATTCAGAAGCAGATGCTACCACCACGATGGTGTTAGCCAGTGCACCGTGCTCTTCCAGTTTGCGTACCACGTTTGCAATGGTTGACGCTTTCTGGCCGATAGCCACGTACACACATTTGATGCCGGAATCTTTCTGGTTGATGATCGCGTCGATCGCCAGAGCGGTTTTACCCGTCTGACGGTCACCGATGATCAGCTCACGCTGGCCACGGCCAATTGGGATCATCGCATCAACTGCTTTATAACCAGTTTGTACTGGTTGAGAAACAGATTGACGCTCGATTACGCCTGGGGCAATCACTTCTACCGGAGCAAAGCCATCGTTTTCGATAGGACCTTTACCATCAATAGGCTGACCCAGTGTGTTAACCACACGGCCCAGCAGACCACGACCAACAGGTACTTCCAAAATACGACCGGTACCCGTTACTTTCTGGCCTTCAGCCAGATCAGTGTATGGGCCCATGACGATAGCACCAACAGAGTCACGCTCCAGATTCAGAGCCAGACCATAGCTGTTGCCAGGCAGTTCGATCATTTCACCTTGCATTACGTCAGCAAGGCCATGAATACGAATAATACCGTCGCTGACCGATACGATAGTCCCTTCATTGCGGGCCTCGGTCACGACGTTAAATTGCGCGATACGCTTTTTAATCAGCTCGGCAATTTCAGTGGAGTTGAGTTGCATGCTTTAATCCCCAATCAAGATTGCAATGCTTCCGCCAAGCGGTTGAGTTTACTGCGAACGCTGGCATCGATGATGTCATCACCGATCTTGATCACCAGACCAGCCATCAAAGATGGGTCTAGCTGACAAGTCAGGCGCACTGTGCGTTGATAACGGGCTTCCAGAGATTTCTGGATTTTCGCTTTTTCCGCTTCAGATAACGCTGTCGCAGAGGTGATCTGCGCTTCCAGTTCTTTGTCTAGTTCTGCTTTCAATGCTGAAAATTCAGCAACAACAGCAGGCAGTACACTCAAACGTCCGTTTTCAGCCATCACCCGGATCAGGTTCTGGCCTTGCTCGTTAAGTTGTTCACCACAAATTTGGTTAAACAACTGCGCCAGTTGTTCTGGCGCCATCGAGCTGTGAATTAGCTGTTGTACGGTATCGTCTTTCGACACTTCGGCCGCAAAGAGCAACATCGATAACCAGCTGTCCACCGCTTTCTGCTCAACGGCAAATTCGAACGCAGCTTTGGCGTAGGGGCGCGCAATGGTTGTCACTTCAGACATAGCCCCGGCTCCCCTTAGAGTTCAGCAACCAGCTTGTCAACAATGGCGCTGTTCGCGGCACTGTCCAGCTGACGCTCCAGAATTTTTTCCGCACCAGCAACTGCCAAAGCAGCAACATGTTTACGGAGCTCTTCTTTCGCACGGTTGCGTTCAGCCTCAATTTCCGCTTTGGCTTGGTTCAGGATCTTTTCCCGTTCCGCCATCGCGTCCTGATTGGCTTCATCAATAACTTGAGCGCGGCGTTTATTGGCCTGCTCGATAATCTCAGCAGCTTGCTGTTTTGCTTCCTTGATCTGTTCCATAGCTTTGTTTTGCGCCAGGTCCAGGTCTTTTTTCGCTCGGTCTGCTGAAGCCATACCGTCAGCAATTTCTTTCTGACGTTTTTCGATGGCAGCCATCAGAGGCGGCCACACAAACTTCATACAGAACCAAACAAAAAGGATGAAAGCAATCGTCTGGCCGAGGATGGTTGCATTGATATTCACTGCCCATCTCCCTTAAAAAATGAATGCCCGGTACCGTATTACTTCGCGACTGCGAACATAACGTACATACCCAGACCTACCGCGATCATTGGGATCGCGTCCACCAGACCCATGACGATAAAGAATTGGGTACGCAGCAGAGGCAGCAGATCTGGCTGGCGTGCAGCGCCTTCCAGGAATTTACCGCCCAGAACACCGATACCGATTGCCGCGCCGATTGCAGCCAGACCCATCATCAGACCCGCAGCGATGAATAACATCTCCATGATTTTTCTCCGTCAATATATGAACAAAACGTTGATCAAAAAATTAATGTTCTTCACAAGCCATTGACAAATATACAATTGTCAACACCATGAAAATAAACGCCTGCAGCGTAATTACCAGAATGTGGAAGATAGCCCACGGCACATTCAGTAACCACTGAGACCACCACGGCAGCATCCCGGCGATCAGGATGAAAATCATCTCGCCCGCATACATGTTGCCGAATAGTCGCAAACCCAGAGAGATAGGTTTGGAAATCAGGGTAACGGTTTCCAGCAGCAGGTTAATTGGCACGAAAGCCCAATGATTGAATGGCGTCAGTGTCAGTTCCTTCACGAAACCGGACAGCCCTTTCATCTTGATGCTGTAGAACAGGATCAGGAAGAACACACCAAACGACATGGACAAAGTGATATTAACGTCCGCAGATGGAACCACGCGCAGGTAGGGAATATTGCTGAGTTGTGCCAGATGAGGCAGATAATCGATGGGCAATAAGTCCATCATGTTCATCAGGAATATCCAGACAAAAACTGTCAGCGCGAGCGGCGCGATCAGTTTGTTTTTGCCATGAAAAATACCTTTGACCGTATCATCCACAAAACCAAACACTATCTCAACAAAACACTGCAGTTTACCTGGTACACCGCTGGTTGCCTTGACAGCAACTTTACGGAACAACCAGATAAACAGCGTTCCCAAGACCACGGAAAAAACCATGGAGTCGATATTTACCGTCCAGAAGCCACTGCCAACCTGCAAATGATGCAAATGGTGGGCAATATATTCCTGGGAAGTAAGCGTTTCTCCTGTGGAAGCCATGCTAGTTCCTAGTAACGATTGTTGAGGGTTAACGATATTATCCATTGACTGGCAAGCAACAAACTAAACGTGATCAGCACAACGGCATGATTCACATCCAGCCATTTGAACACCACCACAAAACAAATCAGAGTGGAGATCAATTTTGAGCCTGCAGCCAGATAGACATCCCACAGCACCAGTCCAACATCCAGTTCACGTTCAGGCCGTGAAGTGCTGATGATACTGAACAGTAACTGTGGTACCCAGTAAGTTCCGCCTCCGCTTAAGACAGAACCCGCAGTAGTTACATCTTTCACCAATAAAGCGATTAATGCCGCTACCACTATCAGTGCAAGCTGAACCCAAAGCACAGACCACGCCATAGTTTTAACACTCATCGCCGGTCTTGGCAGCATTCAGCTTTCTCCGATTTTGTAACGCCCTATTCAGGCGCGTTTTATTAACATAAAACCAACAAAAAAACATCTTTTTGTTAAAAACTCACTTAACGGCTTTTTAACATATAATTTAAATGTAACTGATTGGTGCAAAAGGATTTTTTTTGCTAATTTAAACAAAACAGTAGCCCAACAAAAATGAAAAAACCAGTCGTTTTTGTGAACTAACTCAAATTAAAGAAGTGGCGGATTTTTTCAAATTCTGCACAACTTTGATAACTCAATACAATCTTGCCATTGTCTTCACCAGCCCTGACAAATTGTACGGAAACACCCAATTTTTCAGACAAGGCTTCTGACCAGACGATACTCTGCTGGTCTGCCGGCACTTCTGGTTTAGCCACCGGTGGGTTCAACAGTTTCTGCACCATTCGCTCGGTGTCACGCACCGTCAGCCCTTTTTGCGCCACCGTTCGTGCCGTATCACTTTGCAATTCACCGTCTAGGCTAAGTAGCGCCCGCGCATGCCCCATATCCAGATCACCGTGTTCGACTAGTTGTTTAACATCGTCATTCAGCTGATTCAAACGCAGTAAATTACTGACGGCGGAGCGGGATTTACCAACCGCTTCCGCTACTTGCTGGTGGGACAGTTCAAACTCGGTCATTAACCGCTGTAAAGCGACCGCTTCTTCGATAGCGTTCAGATCTTCCCGCTGAATATTTTCAATCAGCGCGATCGCCACTGCGGCATTGTCTTCGACGTTTTTGATCAGGCAAGGCACGGTTTCCAGTCGCACTAACTGGCTGGCACGCCAGCGACGTTCACCGGCGATGATCTCATATTGCTGATCCGCGATCCGGCGCACCACAATTGGCTGGATCACGCCTTGTGCACGGATCGAATTGGCCAGATCTTCCAGTGCCTCCTGCGACATGTCGCGTCGTGGCTGATATTTTCCTGGACGCAGCCAGGTTACCGGCAGAGTTTGTAACTCACCGGTCTGATTATCGACTCGGTTTTGTGCCGCATCGGCCTGTATATCACTGACTATTTGCTTTTGTCGGGCCACCTGACTGGTGCCCAGCAATGCTTCCAGACCTTTACCTAAACCGCGTTTTTTCAATGTCATAACCAATCACTCACGCTGAGGCTTCGGCCTTTTGTTGTTGTTCTTCCCGGCGCAATAATTCGCCGGCCAACCCAAGATACGCTTTGGAACCCAGTGAACTCTTATCGTAATACATCACTGGAGTACCGTGGCTGGGCGCTTCGGCTAAACGAACATTCCGAGGGATAATCGTCCGGTAGACTTTTTCACCAAAATATTGCTTCAGCTGTTCTGACACTTCATTGGAGAGACGATTGCGGTGGTCGAACATCGTTCGTAATACACCTTCAATTTTCAGTTGCGGATTCACCACCGCCGCCAGTTTACTGATGGTATCGACCAGCGCGGTCAGCCCTTCCAGCGCAAAATATTCACACTGCATTGGCACCAGCACAGAATCCGCCGCCGACATCGCGTTGACCGTCAACAGGTTCAGCGCGGGTGGACAATCAATAAAAATGTAATCGTATTCTTCACGGATCGGCGCCAACGCGGTCCGCAACCGGAGTTCGCGGGCGAAGACTTCCATTAAGCGGATCTCGGCCGCGGTGGCATCGCCGTTGGCGGCAATCAGATCATAACCACCAGTGGTATCGGTAATGATCACATCACGCACCGGCTGTTCTTCCACCAGCAGTTCGTAGATGGTGCGTTCCGCTTCGTATTTATTCACTCCGCTGGCCATGGTGGCGTTGCCCTGCGGATCAAGATCTACCAGCAGAACCTTACGACGTGTCGCCGCCATTGACGCAGCCAAATTGACACTGGTAGTGGTTTTACCAACCC
>ERZ650300.478-NODE-478-length-24149-cov-4.863119_pt1 | contig 24149 bp, 18 predicted proteins | sample MGYA00376236_ERZ650300 | MGnify/ENA primary metagenome ERZ650300 (study PRJEB26733, sample SAMN07839303) | wastewater metagenome | biome: urban; feature: wastewater treatment plant; material: waste water | place: USA: North Carolina | collected 2016-04-28 ...
ATCGAGATGAAGCGAAGCGGAATCGAGATGAGTTTTCGGTGTGGATTAAAGAAAAACAAATCGGATTTGTATGAAGTTTTGAAGGTACATACTTATTAAATATGAATTATTTAAGACATCCAATGAGATGTCTTTTTTTTGTAAAAAATAATAAAAAAATAATGAAAAAATAATGAAATAATAATTAAAAACTGCTATAATGTTTTCGGTTACTTATCGAAAACATTAATTTATTAAGGAGGTTGTTATGGAACAAAAGAAACAGGAGCCAATTCGTGATGCGAGACAGCTTGGAACGGCCAAGATGCTTATTCTTGGTTTGCAGCATATGTTTGCTATGTTCGGCGCAACAATTCTTGTGCCTATTCTTGTATCAGGATATTTTCAGAAGGCTTGTGGGGAGCCGCTTACCAGAGGTCTTTCTGTATCGGTTACCCTATTTTGTGCAGGCTTTGGCACGCTTATATTTCATCTGTGTACAAAGTTTAAGGTACCGGCTTTTTTGGGTTCGTCATTTGCTTTTTTAGGAGGCTTTTATACTGTTGCAAACCTTGACAGTGGTATGTATGCAGATATGGCTGTCAATGATAAGGCCGCGTATGCGTGTGGTGGAATATTTGTTGCAGGTATGCTTTATTTCGTACTTGCACTTATCATTAAGCTGGTTGGAATTAAGCGTGTAATGCGCTTTCTTCCACCTGTAGTGACAGGACCTATTATCATATGCATTGGTCTTTCACTTGCCGGCTCAGCTATCAATAATGCTTCAACAAACTGGGTTCTTGCAATTATTGCACTTGGAGTTATAATTATTTTCAATATATGGGGAAAGGGCTTATTTAAGATCATTCCTATTCTAATGGGAGTAATTATTTCCTATGTTGTGGCTCTTATTATGAATACTGCTGGAATTACTAATCCTGATGGTTCCGCAATTCTTGATTTTACATCAATTGCATCATCTGCGTGGGTCGGAATACCTAAATTTCAGTTCATGAAGTTTGATATTACGTCCATTCTTGTTATGGCGCCTATCGCTATTGCGACTATGATGGAGCACATTGGCGACATGTCTGCTATTTCTGCTACAGTAGAGCAGAACTTTATTGCTGATCCGGGTCTTCATAGGACACTTATAGGTGATGGAATTGCAACTGCATTCGCAGGAGCCATCGGAGGACCGGCTAATACAACATATGGTGAGAATACAGGAGTGCTTGAGCTGTCTAAGGTATATGATCCGAGAGTTATCCGTATTGCGGCTGTTTTTGCTATTGCACTTTCGTTTATTCCAAAGTTTTCGGCTGTAATATCTACTATGCCATCAGCGATTATTGGTGGAGTTTCATTTATGCTTTATGGAATGATTTCAGCAATAGGAGTTAGAAATGTTGTTGAAAACAAGGTAGATCTGACTAAATCAAGAAATCTGATTATTGCAGGTGTTATTTTTGTATGTGGTCTTGGCTTTGGAAATGGACTGACATTTACTGTAGCAGGAACATCAATTACACTGACAGCTTTGGCAATTGCAGCTATCGCAGGGATTTTCTTAAATGCTATTCTGCCGGGAAATGATTACGAGTTTGGAAAGAATCCTGATGGAGATGCAAGCAGGGGTGTGTATATGATGAACACTGACAATGATGAGGAAGAGGAATCATAGAAGTTAATTTGTATTTAGACTGATTTGTTAGTTGTAACAGTAAATAATTTAACAAACATTAAAAAGATATTAATAATATTTTACTTGATAAAGTTATATATATTCTCTACAATAAACTGGTATGGTGTATTTTCATAATTCACTTTACCAGTTTTTTTTAAGGGGATTAGATTTAATGGACAGAAAAAAGATATTTTGGGCGATAGCTTCTGTTTTTATAGCTATCTTAAGCATATGGACTGTTGTCTCACAGAGCAAGCATTTTTCGTTTGAGATTCTTATGAGTTTTATCAGAAATGCAAATAAAGGCTGGCTTTTTATGAGTTTTGTTTGTACGTTTGGGTTTATTTGGTTTGAAGGCTTTGCTCTGGTACGCATGGCAAGACACTTTGGGTATAAAACCAGCGCGATTGATGGTACTGTGTATGGTGGAGCCGATGTGTATTTTTCGGCTATTACACCATCGGCATCGGGAGGACAGCCAGCCAGTGCGTATTTCATGATAAGGGATGGCATACCGGGCTATGCTGCTACAGTGGCCTTACTGATTAATCTTGTTATGTATACACTTTCACTTTTAACAATTGGCTTACTATGCATGATTTTTAAGTATCCATTGCTGAAAAATTTCTCAGGTATTTCGCGGATATTTATATGTTTGGGGATTGTGGTGCTGATTTTTCTGGCTCTTGTATTTTATATGCTGCTAAGGAAGGGAAGCATACTATACTCAATTTGTGATAGTCTTATCCGGCTTTTTGAAAAAATACATATAATACGGCATGGTGACAGGCTTCGAATAAAGCTTAAAAATACTATGAAAGAATATCAGGAGTGTTCAAACAGTATCACAGGGCAGACCGGGCTTCTCATCGAGATTTTCTTTTGGAATATAATGCAGAGAGTTTCACAGCTTTTGGTATCGTTTATGATTTTTATGGCAGTCGGCGAAGGCGTAAATAAGGCAGTTGATGTGAGTGTGATACAGTGTTTTGTGGCGATGGGCTCCAATTGTGTGCCTATACCCGGTGCTATGGGCGTGGCTGATTATATTATGATTGATGGGTTTAAACAGCTTGTTGGTAGAAATGCAGCGAATATGGAGCTTTTGTGCAGGGGAATGACATTTTATGGAAGTGTCATAACAAGTGCTGTTATTATTCTTATTGGATATATAATTAGAAAAAAAGTAGCAAAATAGTCTAGTACTTTTGCACAATAATATATTGTTATATTTGTTAAAATGTGTTATTATTCTATAGTAATATATTAGATATTTTTTATGAAGGTATTGGACAATGAGTAGCAATGATAGTACTGCTAAGGAGCAGAGCTTTCTATTTAATGTAAACAAAATATTTCTTGTCATCCATCTGCTGATGCTATTTATGTTTTCATCATTAGGTGTAGATTTGATGGCAGGAGTCAGTCTGATCAGCATATGCTTTTATTTCCTTGCATTCAGTCTGACAAAATCTGAAAAACTGAGCATATATGTTTATAGTGTGGCTGTTGAGATATTGCTTTATATGATACTTGCGGTGGTTTGTCTCGGAATTCAATGTAATTTTCAGCTTTTTTTGATCGATGCAATGTTTTTTCTTTTTTCCATGGATTATGTGGTCCTCAGGAAGAAAAAAAAGAATCATGTTGCCATTCTGCTTTGCTGTGTATATGCTATTGCTCTGATTATTCTTTATATGCTTGATGGCTTTTACGCACCTTTATATAAGTTGGATTCTGTTGTAATTAAGAGTATTTCTATTGCTATGATTTCTGGTGTAGTTTTCTTGATAATAACATGTATGATGTGCCTTTTGCATTTTATGTCTTCCGAGGAGGGGGCAATGGAAAAGCAGGCACAGTTTGATGCGCTGACGGAGCTTCCAAATCGTTTCTATATGATGGCAAAGCTTAAGAATCTTTTTGAGGCTGAGAAGCAGGGGGAATATTTCCTTGCAATGATTGATATTGATGATTTTAAGAAAATTAACGATTCATTCGGACATAATGTAGGAGATGATGCACTTAAGATGCTCGCTCGTACTATCGTAAACAAGGCTCGAGGTGTTGAGCTTAGCTATTGCAGATGGGGAGGAGAAGAGTTTTTACTTCTTGGCAAATGTGTCGACGGAGAGGTGCCTAAGAATTTTCTCGATGAGCTTCGTGTGGAGATTAATTCAAAATCCTTCTGGACATCTAAGGGCAGCGGAAGGATGACAGTGACCATAGGTGCAGGGAAATATAAAGTGGGGCAGGATTACAAGGAATGGATTAATTTTGTTGACAAACAGCTTTATGTCGGAAAATGCACCGGTAAGAATAAGGTTGTATGCTGAGACATATTTCAAGGCTTTGACATTTTTAAATGAGCTGTAATCGTTGCTGGTCACACTGTTAGGCGTGAACAGTCACAATCGCATTGAAATTATATTGAAATTACAAATTTTAGTTGCATGAAGTCAATAATTGTGATAGAATATTGTCTGTTAGTAAAACGCCGGCATGTCGGAATGGCAGACGATGCAGACTCAAAATCTGTTGGGCGCAAGCCCGTGTGGGTTCAAGTCCCACTGCCGGCACTATTTGCAAAACCCCGTAAATCCAAGATTTTCAGTAAAATCAAGGGTTTGCGGGGTTTTTCTTTACTTACAATCTTTCAAAAAATTAAAGAAATTAGGGTACTTTTAAGAAAAATTTGCCCCAAAAAGGTACCCAAAAATCTGCCATATAGGCTGTAATACCAGATAGCAAACAGGAGCATTATGATGATAAAAAAGATTTATAAAAAATATGAAATTATATTCAATGTTGTATTATTCTCGATTTTTCCGATTGCGGCTTTTTATCTTATGGAGTTCTACGAACATAATCCTTTTGAAGAAGTCAGATTTATGGCGGGATTTTTTAATATTATTTTGTTTGAGCTGATTGCCTGGATTCTTTATTTTGTTACGGGCAGGGCGAAATGGGCACTTCGTGCAGTTTTTATCGTGGCCATGGTTTTTGGACTGATTAATCATTATGTTATGCTTTTCCGCTCGACTCCTTTTGTTCCGTGGGATATTTTTTCAATTGGTACGGCGACAAGTGTTGCATCCAATTATGATTTCGCACCGACTGCAGGAGTAGTTGTTGTTACAGTTATATTTATAGCTCTTATTATGCTTATGCATTTTGTTGATTTCAGAATTAAGTGGAAATTCAGGTTCAGACTAATTCCGACTGTGCTTGGAATACTTGCGCTGTGTCTGTTTGTGAATGCCCTGCAGGATGAGGATTTCCAGACGGACAATTACCTGTATCCGTTTCTATTTACACCTGCATATATGACAAAGGTGAATGGAATGGCGGTGACCTTTGCGATGGATCTTAAGTTTGTGGCGGTTGATAAGCCTGACGGGTATAGCAGACAGAAGGCTAAGGAGCTGCTTGACAGCTATGCCGGTACAGATGATAATTCAGATGCAGCTAATAATACTGCAATTACAGATAAAAGTGATTATCCGAATATTATAGTTGTGATGGATGAGGCATTTTCAGACCTGTCAGTGCTCGGTGATTTTGATACAAATACAGACTATATGCCGTTTGTGCACAGTCTTGAAAAGGGCAATGAAAACACTATAACAGGATATCTGAATACGTCTGTATGCGGTGGAAATACCGCCGATACCGAGTTTGAGTTTCTGACAGGCAATACGATGGCTTTTCTTCCGGTAGGAAGTATTCCTTATCAGCAGTATATAAAGAGCACGACACCTTCCCTTGCAAGCTATTTAAAAAGCATAGGCTACGCAACGTATGCACAGCATCCGTACTATGGCAGTGGATGGAACCGGGATACGGTCTATCCTCTTTTGGGATTTGACAATCTTTCGTTTATGCAGGATTATTCTAATCAGAGGTTTGTGCGCAAATATATAAGTGATGAGACATCCTTTGACAGGATTATTGAGACCTATGAGAACAAACCGGATGGTCAGCCGGCATTTATATTCAATGTCACTATGCAAAACCATGGTGGATACACGGATACCTACTACGGCTTTGACAATACGGTGACAGCGGATAAGCTCAATAATTCTGCACTTGACCAGTATCTTTCTTTGATTAAGATGACAGACGAGGATTTAAAGAACCTCATTGAATATTTCTCAAATGTGGATGAGAAAACTATAGTGGTATTTTTCGGTGATCATCAGCCAAATGATACTGTGGCGAGCTCTGTTCTTGCAGCAAACGGCATGGACTATAATAATTTATCAAATGAAGAGCTTAAGCTGCGCTATCAGGTGCCGTATGTTATCTGGGCAAATTATGATATTGATGAGGCGGCAGGAAAAGACACGAGCGTTAATTATCTGGCTGCAAACGTACTTAAAGCGGCAGGTGTGCCGACAAATGACTATCAGAGCTTTCTGCTAAAGCTGCAGGAGGAGTATCCAATTATATCAGCGGTACGCACGGATAAAACTGCAGATAAGACATTAGATAAAGCATCAAATAAATCAGACAAGGCAACCGGCAGCAAAAATAAGCAGGCCGATTCGGATATGCTAAACGATTATAAGCTTTTGCAATATTACAGACTGTTTGACTGGGAGGATAAGTGATGAATTTTGTTAAAAAGCATCCACTTTTGACAGCGTTTTTAATTCCGTTTTTCATATGTATAATCATCTGTATAGGAAATGGTGTATATCCATTTGGCGATTACTGCCTTTTGCATATGGATTTGTATCACCAGTATCTGCCTTTCTTTAATGAGCTGTGGGAGAAGCTAAGAAATGGTGCGAGCCTCATGTATACATGGAATATCGGGCTTGGCAGTGATTTTGTATCGGTATTTGCCTATTATCTGGCGAGTCCGTTAAACTGGCTTGTGGTGCTTTTTCCAAAGAGCCATATTATTGAGTTTATCGAGCTGCTAATCATTTTTAAGATTTCGCTAAGCGGAGCAACATTTTTTTATTTTCTGAAGGAACACTTTGTACTTCTTGGAAAGGATAACAGATATCACGATAATACATTTGTGCCGGCATTTGTTTTTTCTACGGCATATGCGCTTTCCGGCTTTGTAGCTGCGTATAGCTGGGATGTCATGTGGATGGATGTTGTGGCGGTTGCACCGCTTGCGATAGTAGGACTTGAGAAGCTTGTGCGGGACAAAAAGCCGGTGCTTTACTATGTATCACTGGCACTTTGTATATTGTCAAACTATTATCTGAGCATCATGCTTTGCATCTTTTTGGTATTCTGGTTTGCATGGCTTTTCTTTACGCAAAAGGGCGGTAAAATGGCTGCAATTGTGAGATTTGCCGTTTACTCGCTTTTGGCTGGAGGCACTGCGATGGTGCTAATCATCCCGGAGCTTATCATTTTAAGCTACAGCGGTTCGTCGGGCATCGAGTTTCCAAAGCAGATAGAGTGGTATTTTAATCTCTTATCGGAGGTCGGCAGGATGTGTACGACAGCAAGCGTCTATGAGGGTGCAGAGAACTGGCCGAATCTGTATGCCGGAGCCTTTAGTGTGATGCTTTTGATACTGTTTGTGCTCAATAAAAGGATTAATTGGAAGAAAAAAATAGCTCCCGTATTGTTTGTGTTGTTTTTCATGGCAAGCTTTGCCAATAAACAGCTTGACTTTATATGGCACGGACTGCATTTTCCGGATTCGCTGCCTGGCAGACAGTCGTATCTGTATGCATTTCTTGTATTGACCATAGGCTATGCTACAGTAAGAAAGTGGCGTGGCATAAGACTGTGGCATATTGGCGTGGCAGTGGTATTTGCATCGGCGCTTATGGCAGTAAGCACGATGTTTGCCGGTGAGGATGTGACAGAGTATTATGCAGTTATCATAAGCATATTGTTTGTTGCGCTGTACGGCATTATGACAGTACTTTTAAAGCTTGCAGCAAGGAAAAACAGGGAGCTTTTGATGGTCATAACATGCGGTATTGCGATTGTGGAGCTGGCTGTCAATATGGCTGTGACAGGACTTGGATGTACCGGCAGAAGCAGCTACAATGCCAATGTGGACGATATGCAAAAGGCACTGGAGCTGGCAAAAGAGGATGCAGCTGACAACGATGTACCATTTTACAGGGTTGAGGATACAGGCCGACTTACTAAAAATGATGGCACACGATACGGCTATGCTTCTGGAACACAGTTTTCTTCCCTGATGAATATAAATGTGAGCCATTTTTATCAGGCTCTTTATATGGAGGGAGGCAAGAATTTCTACTGTTATAACGGTGCCACACCTGTCACGTCAGCCATGCTTTCGGTCAGATATATGGTTACAAAATCAATACAGCCACAGAATGAGCTGACTACACTTGTGGGAAAATGCGGAAATCACTATCTGTATCGGAATAACTACACACTTCCGCTTGGTTTTATGATGGATGAGGGAGTGATTGATGCGTGGAAGCCATCATCGTCATCGAAAATCTATTCGATTAATTCCCTTGGCAGGCTCCTTGGCGCAGCAGATGATATGCTGACCCTGACAGAGTGCACTCAGGACGAAAATCCGGGAACTACGACTCTCACCTTTGACCATGACGGATATTATTATGCGGCATACGATTCGTGCAGCACTGACAGTCTGACCTTCAGCCACGGAGAGTATGAGACCACATACTCGAAGACCACTCACAGGTATCTGTTTGACCTGGGATATGTGAAGGCGGGGGAGACAGTTTCCGTCACAAACACTGATGCCGATGCTGTACGATTTAATGTATACGAGCTTTCCATTGCTGCAGTTGAGAGTGCTTACAATACACTCAATGAGCAGACACTCTCGGTGGATGATTTTTCAGATACACACATAAGCGGACACATTGATGTGAAGCAGGCAGGACAGCTTGTGCTTTCTATTCCGAGTGAAAAGGGATGGACTATGAAGGTGGATGGGAAGGATGCAGAGTATGAGGATTTTTCAGATACCTTTGTGAGCATTCATCTGGATGAGGGAGAGCATGAGATAGAGCTTTATTATGAGACACCGGGGCTTAAGGCAGGTGCAGCTATAAGCGCAGGCTGTGTGGGTGCCTTTCTACTGCTTTTATTGTTTCGTCAAATAGTTAAGAGACGCAGCCGTTTAAAGTTTAAAGCGAACAGTGACAGATAATGCTTACAATGACCTGTAACGCATACAGTTCATTTATGCGAAACACAGAATGTTCAAATTGTAATAGTATAATTCAATAATAAAAATAAAACAGGAGATTAACAAAATGAACAAACAAAACAAAAAAATCGCACAGGAAAAAAGAAGAATCGAGAGAGAGAAGGCAGAAAAGAAGGCAAAGGTTGTGAATCTGCTGAAATTCTGGGTGCCGGTAGTGGCAGTCGTTGTGGTAGTCATAGTGCTAATCTGGGCAGTTGCGACATCGGGCGGTTCATCGTCAAAGGGCACTGACGGTACAGAAGCTGCATCACAGACCACAGAATCTCAGGCATCCGAGACACAAAGCAGTGATTCACAGACCGAGGCAGCAACACTGAATACAGAGACTGACACGGTTGCGGAAAACGGAGATAAGGTAAATATTGACTACACCGGATATATGGACGGTGAAAAATTCGAGGGTGGAAGCACTGATGGACAGGGCACAGACCTGGTGCTTGGCTCAGGCAGCTATATAGATGGCTTTGAGGACGGAGTGGTAGGTCACAAGGTGGGAGAAACCTTTGATTTAAACCTTAAATTCCCGGATGATTATAAGGCAAATACAGAACTAGCCGGAAAGGATGTTACGTTTGAGGTGACTCTTAACGGTGTATACAAATAAAGAGGATAACACACATATATGGAAAAATCGTTTGAAGAGGTACTGGTACAGTTTTATGTTGACCAGTACAGGGAGAATGCGAAGAGAAGTACAGGTAAGCCTGTAAAGCTGGCACACTATATTCACAGGCTCAATAGTAAAGCAAAATCAATTAAATATGCGCGATTTTCAAAAAACGAGACAATAGCACTCGACAAGCTGCATCAGGAAATAAAAAGGCTTGCATTGATCACCTACTATTCCAACAATAAAAATGCAAGGCAGATTTTAAATAGAGAAATCCTTCCGCAGCTCGTCAGGGTGGATATGGAGCAGTTTGATGAGAAGGAGGCAGAGTATCTCACAGAGGATTTTCTAAAGCTTTTGCGCAAGGAGTATATAGGTGCGATATGTACAAGGAGCATGAAGGCGCTTTACAATGAGTACCGCAGCAAGGAGCTTAGAAGAGAGATTGTCACGCTGGTTCCGGCACGGCCGGAGCTTGAGTTTCCAAAAGCACAGAGCATGAAAAGGCACTTCATACTCCATATAGGCCCGACTAACAGCGGTAAGACATATCAGGCGCTTGAGAGGCTTAAGCTGGCGCAAAACGGAGTTTATCTGGGGCCTCTTAGACTTCTGGCACTTGAGGTATATGAGAAGATGAATGATGCAGGCATACCATGCACCATGCTTACAGGCCAGGAGTGTCTTGAGGTATCAGACAGCAGAATTACAGCATCGACAGTGGAGATGCTTGACTGTGATAAGGAATATGATATCGCAGTGATTGATGAGGCACAGATGGTTGCAGATGATGACAGGGGACATTCATGGACCAGGGCAATTCTTGGTACACTTGCAGGAGAGATTCATATATGCATGAGTCCGGTGGCAAAGGATGTAGTCATTCATCTGATTAATCTGTGCCATGACGAGTATGAGATAAGGGAGTATGAGAGAAAGACTGCGCTAAAGCTGGAGGATAAGCCTTTTTCATTTCCACAGGATGTAAGAGAGGGCGATGCCTTTATCGTCTTTTCAAAGAAGTCGGTACTCAATATAGCAGGGCGTCTGGAGGAAAACGGCATAAAGCCAAGTGTCATATACGGAAGTCTGCCACCGGAAATAAGGCGCAGGCAGATGACGCTTTTTAATGAGAAAAAGACACAGGTTGTCGTGTCAACAGATGCGATAGGAATGGGACTCAATCTGCCGGTCAGAAGAATTGTATTTCTGGAGGTGGAAAAGTTTGATGGAGTATCAAGACGTCCGCTTGTCATCTCTGAGATAAAACAGATAGCGGGCCGTGCAGGCAGATTTGGTCTGTATGATACAGGCTATGTGACAGCTTTGGGACAAAAGAATCTGAATTATCTGAAGAATACGCTAAATATACCGGAGCAGGATATTGATATAGTAAGTCTTGGCTTCCCACAGGTGCTCCTTACAATGGATGCGCCGCTTGATGCGATAATTAAGCTCTGGCATGAGGCAGAGCCATCAGCACCGTTTAGGAAAATCAATGTCGATGAGATATTGTTTTTGTATGGATATGCGTATAAGGAGCGATACTTTATCGCAGATTTTGATGACAAATATCTGCTTTATAAGATGATTACATGTCCTATAGATATAAAGGACAGGGAGCTTGTCAGACAATGGCTGCGCTACTGCATGTCGTATACATCTGATATCTCTCTCGACAAGCCTGATAAGCATTCAAAGTATCAGGGGCTCATGAAATACGAATCCTATTACAAAAAGCTTGATTTGTACTATCAGTTTTCAGTCCGCATGGGCAAAATTGTGGATGAGGACTGGCTTGAAAACGAGCGCGACAAAACACAGGCAAAGATTATGCAGCTTCTATCAAAGAGCAAGGATGAGTATATTATCAGATGCCGGTATTGCGGCAGAATACTTCCGATTGGAAATTCACGCAATATATGCAGAGACTGCTACAGCATGATACGCAGGTAGCAGCCGGTTTATATTTTACGGTCAAGTCGTTGAATTTAGCTGTCCAATGTGGCATAATAGAAATAAGACCAAAATATGAATGGAGGAAGTTTTTATGGCAAACAATGAGTTACAGATTGCCGGCTCACAAGGTGAACTTAGAATCCGTCCTTACGAGCACCACGCAAAGTATTATGAAACAGATCAGATGGGTATAATCCACCATTCAAACTATGTCAAGTGGATGGAAGAAGCAAGACTTGATTTGATGGATCAGATAGGACTCAACTACAGGCAGATGGAGGATATGGAAATCATAAGTCCGGTGCTGTCGATATCGGTAGAGTATCACAGTATGGTACATTTCGATGATACGGTCGTCATCTACACAAAGCTGCTTAAGTATAACGGAATCAAGATGGAGCTTGAGTATGTCATGAAGGACAAAGAGACAGGCGAGCTTCGCACCACTGCAAAAAGCAGCCATTGCTTTTTGAACAAATCCGGCAAACCAATCTCATTAAAGAGAATGTATCCGGAATTAGATACAAAATTTTTTGAATTTAAAGAGGCATAATAAAATGATACAGGATAGATTAAAAGCATTGAGAAGCGAGATGGCAAAGAGGGGCATCTCGCTGTATGTGGTACCTACTGCTGATTTTCATGAGTCAGAGTATGTAGGAGAGCATTTTAAGGCACGCAAATATATTACAGGCTTCACGGGCTCAGCAGGTACCGCAGTCATCACTATGGATGAGGCCGGACTATGGACAGACGGCAGGTATTTTGTGCAGGCGGCTGCGCAGCTTAAGGATACCACTGTAAAGCTCTTTAAGATTGGCGAGGAGGGCGTACCGACAGTTGATGAGTATATAAAGGATACTCTTTCGGATGGCGGTGTAATAGGTTTTGACGGCAGAGTGGTAAATGCCGCATGGGGCAAAAGGCTTTCTGAAATCGCAAAAGAAAAGCACGGCAGCATGTACGTAAATGAGGATCTGATTGACCTTATATGGACTGACAGACCACCTATGTCAAAGAAAGCTGTCATGATTTTTGATAATAAATACACCGGTGAGGATATAAGCTCAAAGCTTAAAAGAGTCAGAGAGCAGATGGCACAAAAGGGTGCAACACTTCATCTGATGTCATCACTTTACGATATCGCCTGGCTTTTAAATGTCAGGGGAGGCGACATAAGCTATGTGCCTGTAGTGCTTTCATACCTGGCACTGTCACAGGACAGCTGCATATGGTTTTTGCAGGAAGAGGTTGTGACAGAGACTCTTAAGGCATACCTCGATAAGAATGGTATACAGACAAGACCTTACGATGATTTTTATGAATATGTGAAGCATATTGATGAAAAAGAGACAGTGCTTTTAAATACATCGATTGTAAATTACCGCATCTGCGACAGCCTGCCGGATGGTGTTAAGGTGATTGATGCGGAGGATCCTACAGTTGTCATGAAGGCCGTAAAGAATGAAGTACAGCTTGAAAATCTGCGCAAGGCACATTTGAAGGATGCAGTTGCGATGTGCAAGTTCATGTACTGGCTTAAGACAAATATAGGTAAGATACCTATGACAGAGATTTCGGCTTCAGATTATCTTGCATCGCTTAGAGCTGAGCAGGAGGGCTTTCTTGATTTGAGCTTTGCCACAATATGCGGATATGCTGATCATGGTGCTATTGTGCATTACTCTGCAACAGAGGAGTCTGACAGGCAGCTTAAGCCTGAGAGTCTTCTTTTGGTTGATTCAGGCGGACATTATCTGGAGGGAACCACAGATATCACGAGGACCTTTGCACTAGGCCCTGTGACTGACGAGATGAAGGATATGTTTACGAGAGTTTGCCGCTCAAATATGAACCTGGCAAATGCAAGGTTTAAGGAGGGCTGCTCGGGACTAAACTTTGATATTCTGGCAAGAGAGCCTTTCTGGGAGATTGGCATGGACTACAATCACGGTACCGGACACGGTGTGGGCTATGTGCTCAATGTTCATGAGGGACCAAACAGCTTTCACTGGAAGCAGTACCCGGGCAGAACTGCAGAGCGTGTGATAGAAGAGGGCATGGTCACTACAGATGAGCCGGGCATCTATTTAGAGGGCAAATTCGGTATTCGTACAGAGAATGAGCTTATCTGCCGAAAGGGTGAGAAAAATGAGTATGGCCAGTTCATGTATTTTGAGAATCTGACCTATGTACCGATAGATCTCGATGCGATTGATCCAAATCAGATGACAGACAGGGAAAAGGGATACCTGAACGCTTACCATGCGAGAGTTTATGAGCTTGTTTCACCATTTTTGAATGATGAGGAGGCTCAGTGGCTTAAGAAATATACAAGAGCTATTTAACGTTACTGCCTGCACTGCAGTGTGACCGGCAGCGATTACAACAATATTAAGTAATAAGGAAAGTATAAAATGAGTGAAAAGCTTGTACTTATAGACGGACACAGTATTTTAAACAGGGCATATCACGGACTTCCTGATCTGACCAATTCAGAGGGGCTTCACACAAATGCAGTCTATGGATTTTTGAATATCATGTTCAAGATTCTTGACGAGGAAAAGCCAGACTATCTGACGGTGGCATTTGATGTGCATGCGCCGACGTTTCGCCACAGGATGTTTGATGCGTACAAGGGCACGAGAAAGCCTATGGACGAGGAGCTCAGGCAGCAGGTGCCTATGATAAAGGAAATGCTTACCGCTATGGGCATTAAAATCGTGGAAAAGGAGGGCTATGAGGCCGACGATATACTTGGAACCTTATCTGTCAGGGCAGAAAAGGCCGGTATGGATGTCGCCATCATTTCCGGAGACAGAGACCTTTTGCAGCTTGCGACTGACCATGTCATGGTAAGGATTCCAAAGACAAAGAAAACAGGAACCGAGATAGAAAACTACAATACAGCAGATGTTATCGAAAAGTACGGCGTCACTCCAAAGGAGTTTATCGATGTAAAGGCTCTGCAGGGAGATACGTCTGATAATATTCCCGGGGTACCCGGTATCGGCGAAAAGACAGCAGGCGCACTTATAGCAAAATATCACTGTATAGAGGCAGTACATGAGGACGCTGAGAATGTAAAGCCGCCAAGGGCTTCAAAGAATATAGTGGAGTACTGGGAGCAGGCGCTTATGAGCAAGGAGCTTGCGACAATCATACTTGATGCGCCGGTTGACTATGAATTTTCTGATGCAAAGCTTAGTGGCGGAGTAGAGTCACTCTACACTGAGGAAGCCTTTTTACTGTGCAAAAGATACGAATTCAAAAATATGCTGTCACGGTTTAATGTGGAGGCTCCTAAAAACAATGCCGAGGAGCATTTTGTGGTAGTAAGGGACTTAAAGACTGCAGAGAGTGTGTTTGAGAAGGCAAAGGGCAGGGAGGTCGCTTTTGCGGTAGTACCGGGAGAGTCTTTGGGAAACAGCGAAAGTGATGGACAGCTAAGTCTGTTTTCGGAGCCGGTTTCTAACGATTATCTTGCTGTTTCGATTTGTTTTTCAGAGGAGGACATTTATTTTATCTGTACAGGTGATGAGATTTCAAGCAGCTTCCTGGATGAAAAATTAAATACCCTGGAAGTAAAGTCATGGATATCACCGGATTTAAAGACCAATCTGCACAGATTTAAGAGCAAAGAGATAAAGGCAGATGACAGAGGCAGATATTTTGACATGATGGTGGCTGCATACCTTATCAATCCGCTTGTCGGGGAGTATCCCTATGATGCGGTTGCAAAGGACTATCTGGGGCTTATGCTCTCATCTAAAAAGGATTATCTGGGAAAGCTTGATTTTACTCAGATGATGAAGGAGGATGAGAAAAAGGCAGTGGACTGTGCCTGCTACGAGGTGTATACTGCCTGGAAATCAAAGCCGGTTCTTTTGCAGAAGCTAAAGGAAATGGATATGCTCACGCTTTATAAAGATATCGAGCTCCCGCTCGTTTTCGTGCTGTATGATATGGAAAACGAGGGTATAAGGGCTGATGGAATAAAGCTTAAGGAGTATGGAGACAAGCTTGCTGTTTCGATAACTGAGCTTGAAAAGAAAATATATGAGGCAGCAGGTGAAGAGTTTAATATAAATTCGCCAAAGCAGCTTGGAGTCATTCTCTTTGAAAAGCTTGGACTGCCAAATGAAAAGAAGACAAAGACCGGTTATTCTACTGCGGCAGATGTGCTTGAAAAGCTGGCACCGGAGTATCCGATTGTCGCGGATATATTGGAATACAGACAGCTCACAAAGCTAAAGAGCACATATGCTGACGGACTTTCGGGATATATTGCATCCGATGGCAAAATCCATACTACCTTAAATCAGACAATCACTGCGACAGGCCGTCTTTCAAGCACAGAGCCTAATCTGCAGAATATCCCGATAAGGATTGAGCTGGGCAAGCTTATCAGAAAGGTATTTCTGCCTGAGGATGGAGATCTGTTTGTTGACTCAGACTACTCGCAGATCGAGCTTCGGGTGCTTGCGGCGCTTTCAGGGGATGAAAGGATGATAGAGGCCTTTAAGAATGGTCAGGATATCCACAGAAGTACAGCATCCCTTGTGTTTGACACACCGTTTGATGAGGTCACAGACCTTCAAAGACGAAATGCCAAGGCGGTAAATTTTGGTATCGTATATGGTATCAGCGCGTTTGGTCTGTCTAACGACCTGGGGATTTCAAGGAAAGAGGCACAGGGCTATATAGACAGCTATTTTGTCAAATATCCAAAGATTAAGGAGTTTTTGGATCAGACGGTTTTGGATGCCAAGAAAAATGGCTATACAAAGACCATGTTTGGGCGTATCAGACCGATTCCCGAGCTGAACTCGAGCAATTTCATGCAAAGACAGTTTGGAGAGAGAGTTGCAATGAATTCACCTATTCAGGGTACAGCAGCCGATATCATAAAGATTGCCATGATACGTGTGCATGACAGGCTTCTTGACGAGGGCTTAAAGTCAAGACTTATCCTTCAGGTGCATGATGAGCTTTTAATTGAGACAAAGGAAGCTGAGAAGGATAAAGTGATTAAGCTTCTGGAGAAAGAGATGCGTGGTGCGGTGGACATGAAGGTATCCATGGAGGTGGGCACCGAGTGTGGCTATGACTGGTATGATGCGCATTGATGACAGAAAAGGAAACAGTATGATTTTTATAGGAATAACAGGTGGTGTAGGTGCCGGAAAATCGGCAGTGCTTAGCTATCTTAAGGAACTTGATGGCGTAAGGGTCATGCTCTCCGATGAGATAGCACATGAGCTGATGGAGCCGGGAAGCGACTGCTACAACAGATTAAAGGAATTGTTTGCGGGCGAACCGATATGGCTTGAGGACGGGCATTTTGACAGACCGGCACTTGCCGGAGTGATTTTTTCGAATGATAAAAAAAGAGAGCTTCTAAATGAAGTAGTGCATCCTGCAGTAAAGGAATATGTGCTTAATGCAGTTAAAGAGGCAAAAAAAGAAGGTCTTTTCATGCTTGTGCTTGAAGCAGCACTCCTTATAGAGGAGGGATATGGTGAAATCTGCGACGAGCTGTGGTATATTTATGCAAGTGAAGAAGTCAGAAGAAAAAGACTTAAGTCATCAAGAGGCTATTCAGATGAGAAGATAGATAGTATCTTTGCAAGCCAGCTTAAAGAAGCTGAGTACAGAAGGCACTGCAAGGAGGTTATCGATAATGATGGAGATATCGAAAACACGATAGCTTCAATAAATAAAGCGCTTAGCAAATACAAGGAGTAGTGGAAATGAATAATGTATTCGGTTTGGATATTGGTACAAGAAATGTTGTAGGAACTGTCGGCTATCAGACTGATGACAAGGAATTTGTGGTTACAGCACAGTATGTCAGGGAGCATGAGACCAGAGCGATGCTTGACGGTCAGATACATGATATAGGCAGGGTGGCAAAAACCATTAAGGAAGTAAAGGACGAGCTTGAAAAACAGACAGGACAGCCACTTGAAGAGGTGTGTATAGCAGCCGCAGGACGAGTATTAAAGACTGTCACGACGCATGTGGAGTATGAGTATGCGCAGGAGTCTGTGGTGACCGGAGAGGATGTCCATACGCTTAACCTGCTTGGCATAGAAAAAGCACAGGAGGCACTCAAGGAGGTTAACGATACAAGCTATAAGTTTTACTGTGTGGGATATTCTACAGTCAAATTCTTTTTGAATGATGAGGTGTTTATCAGCCTTGAGGGTCATAAGGCAAACAAAATAGGCGAGGATATCATAGTTACATTTCTGCCGGAGGATGTGGTGGACGGACTTTATGCGGCAGTGGGACAGGCAGGGCTTAGTGTTGCCAATATGACATTGGAGCCTATCGCCGCTATCAATGTGGCAATTCCGGAGAACTATCGTATGCTTAATATCGCACTTGTCGATGTGGGAGCCGGAACGAGTGATATCTCAATCACAAGAGACGGAAGTATCATAGCCTATGGCATGATACCGCATGCAGGAGATGAGCTGACAGAAGTTATTGTGCAGCATTTCCTCGTGGATTTCAATATGGCGGAGAGCATCAAGCTTCAGTCTACGACAAGTGATACGGTTACATACAAGGATATCATGAGCATCGAGCACACAATTCCTGCACAGGATGTCTGGGATGTGGCAGCACCTGTTGTTGATAATATTGCACAAGAGGTATCGACTAAAATCAGAGAGCTAAACGGTGACAAAACAGTGAGTGCCTGCTTTGTAGTCGGAGGCGGAGGCAAGATACACGGCTTCACGGAAAAGCTTGCGGAAGACCTTGACCTGCCGGAGGAAAGAGTCGCTCTAAGAGGTGAGGAAGTGCTTGGCGATGTGACCTTTGAGCAGGAGGATATTAAGAAGGATCCGCTTCTTGTCACTCCAATTGGTATATGTCTGAATTATTATGACCAGAGAAATAATTTTATCATGGTCAGATTCAACGGTGAGAGAATAAAGCTCTATGACAATAACAGGCTTACAATAGTCGATGCGGCGCTTCAGGCGGGATTTCCAAACGATGAGCTGTTTCCAAAGCGCGGCACCCCGATAAACTTTACGGTAAACGGTGTGGCAAGGCTTGTAAGAGGCGAGGCCGGAGAGGGCGCAGTGGTGACCATGAACGGAAAGCCAGCAAGCATCAACACACCGCTTGAGCCAAACAGTGAGATAGTCATCGAGCCGTCCACAGCAGGAGAGGCAGCAGTGTATAAGATATCGCAGCTTGATGAGTACAATCATTCTGTCATTACTTTTATCATAAACGGCAGAAGGGTTTCATGTCCTAGGTTTGTCCAGGTAAACGGAGAGCTTGAGCCGGAGGATTACAGCATCAGGGAAAATGATGTGATTGAGACAAGAAATTACTATACAGTGCGCCAGATTGCGCAGTTTATGGATCTCGTTATTGACACAGACCAGATGATATTTGTAAACAATGAAGAGGCTGATCTCGACACTCTTGTATATGAAAATTTCTCTGTTGAGTGGAAAACAGATGAATATGGTGTTGCAAGAATCGACAATAACAATTATAATGACACACAAGAGTCTGATTCAGATGATGCTTCGGTCTTAGCTGAGCAGGATGCAAACAGCACAGAGTCAGACAACACAGTGACCAGAACATCAGAGCAGATGATGAATCAGGTGCTCGATGAGCTGCATGATGATTTTGCTAAAGAAGCTGAAGCATCTGCTGTGCCGGAAAACGAATTGCCGGAAAATGAATTGCCAAAAAATGATATACAGGAAGAAATACACGAAGAAGACTCATCAAAAAATACAGTTACAGTAATTGTAAACGGTGAGCCTGTAGAGCTGTCCGGCAAGGATACATATATATTTGTCGATATATTTACCCATATCTCATTTGATTTACAGGCAGGAAAGGGCAGGGCAATAGCCACTGTAATAAATGGCAGAGATGCCCGGTTTTCCGAGGAGCTTCATGAGGGAGACAAAATAGAATTATACTGGAAAGAGAATTAACATGTTAGAATTATGCAGCATTGCCAGCGGCAGCAGTGGAAACTGTATATGTGTGGGTACGGATGATTGTCATGTGCTCATAGACGCGGGCATCAGCGGTAAGAAAATAGAAAACGGACTGAATGAATTTGATATGACTGCCACAGATATGCATGGGATTCTCGTGACACATGAGCATATAGACCATATCGCAGGGCTTGGTGTCATGGCAAGACGCTATCATATTCCGATTTATGCAACAAAGGCCACAATCGGGGCCATAAAATGTACCAAATCCGTTGGAAATATAGATGATGAGCTGTTTCATCCTATTGAGGCAGGCGTCGATTTTACAATAGGCGATATAGAGTTTGAGCCGCTTCACATATCACACGATGCGGCTGATCCTGTCGCGTACAGATTTAAAAACGAAAATCATGCGATGGCGGTCGTGACAGACCTTGGCACGTATGATGATGCACTGGTTTCAAAGCTTCAGAACCTGGATGGGCTGCTGCTTGAAGCCAATCATGATATAAATATGCTCCAGACAGGGGCATATCCGTATCCGCTCAAGCGCAGAATCATGGGTGACAGCGGACATTTGTCGAATGAGAGAAGCGGGCAGTTGTTATGCGAGCTTCTTCATGATAAATTTGGCTCAGTAATACTGGGACACCTTAGTAAAGAAAACAACTACGAAAAGCTGGCGTATGAAGCCGTCAGGCTTGAGGTCACAATGGGAGACAATCCATATAAGGCAAGTGATTTCCCTATGTATGTGGCTAAGAGAGACAGGGCATCAGACCGCATAGCCGTAGAATAAGAGAACAGGAGAATAAGTTGTTATGGATAACACAAAGAACAAAGTAATCATCACAGTTGTCGGAAAAGACACAGTAGGAATCATCGCAAAGGTATGTACATATCTGTCAGAGGGCAGTGTAAACGTGCTTGATATCTCACAGACTATCGTTTCAGGTTATTTCAACATGATGATGATTGTGGATATGGCAAATGCTACAGCTTCATTTGCAGAGATTTCTGACCAGCTTGATGCACTTGGAGAAGAAATTGGTGTAACAATAAAGTGTCAGAAGGAAGAAATCTTTGAGATGATGCATCGAATCTAGTTTAGCATATAAATGTCATACACAGTTAAAGGAGAACAGCAAAATGATAAATATTGGTGAAGTAATTGAGACCAATGACATGGTGGAGAAGGAAAATCTTGACGTGCGTACAATCACACTCGGTATCAGCCTGCTCGACTGTATAGACTCAGACCTTGCAAAGGTAAATGAGAATATCTACAACAAGATTACAACACTTGCAAAGAATCTTGTATCAACAGGAAAAGAGATAGAGAACAACTACTGTATCCCTATCGTAAACAAACGTATTTCAGTTACACCTATCGCCCTTGTCGGCGGTGCGGCCTGCAAGAGCTCAGAGGATTTTGTTACCATAGCAAAGACACTTGACAGAGCTGCCAAAGAGGTAGGTGTCAACTTCATCGGTGGATACTCAGCACTTGTGTCAAAGGGCATGACAAAGGCGGATGAGCTTTTAATCAAATCCATCCCTCAGGCAATGCTTGAGACAGACCTGGTATGCAGCTCTGTAAATGTTGGCTCTACAAAAACCGGAATCAACATGGATGCAGTAAAGCTGATTGGCGAGATGATAAAGGAGACAGCAGAGGTGACAAAGCACCTTCCTGTATCAGGCTGTGCCAAGTTTGTAGTATTCTGCAACGCTCCTGATGACAATCCGTTTATGGCAGGAGCCTTCCATGGTGTGACAGAGGCAGATGCCATCATCAATGTAGGTGTCAGCGGACCCGGAGTAGTAAAGACTGCTCTTGAAAAGGTAAGAGGCGAGAACTTTGAGGTGCTCTGTGAGACAATCAAGAAGACAGCCTTCAAGGTTACACGAGTAGGACAGCTTGTGGCAAAGGAGGCTTCAAAGAAGCTTGGAGTGCCATTTGGAATCATAGACCTCTCACTTGCACCTACACCGGCTATCGGAGACTCTGTAGCCGATATTCTCTGTGAGATAGGCTTAGAGAGAGCCGGAGCTCCGGGAACAACAGCAGCACTTGCACTCTTAAACGATCAGGTGAAAAAGGGCGGTATCATGGCATCCTCATATGTCGGCGGACTCTCAGGTGCCTTTATTCCTGTATCAGAGGATCAGGGAATGATAGATGCCGTAAACGATGGTGCACTCACTCTCGAAAAGCTTGAGGCTATGACCTGTGTGTGCTCAGTGGGACTTGACATGATTGCAATCCCGGGCGATACAAAGGCCACCACAATTTCAGGAATTATCGCAGATGAGATGGCTATCGGTATGATAAATCAAAAGACAACAGCCTGCAGACTGCTTCCGGCAATCGGAAAGGATGTAGGTGATGTGGTAGAAATCGGAGGACTCCTTGGATCTGCACCGGTTATGCCGGTAAACAGATTCTCTTGTGATGCATTTGTAAACCGTGGAGGAAGAATCCCGGCACCTATTCACAGCTTTAAAAATTAGTAAATAATGGCATTGTTTACAAGCATGTACTTATAAGAATAACTTATAAGTACATGCTTATTTTAAAGTGGTACTTGACAATGACAAAAATACATGATTAAATAAAGACAGTTATATGACTGACGGAAGTGGATAACCACATGGAGTATAACAGTTGATTGCCGACCGTCTGGGCGCACATTTATATAAGTTTCCTGCAGAGCTTTATATTATTATGTGTGTTCAGACGGTCTTTTTTATTCCGGCAGGCCCGAGTAATTTGGGGATGCAGACCACATTATCAGAAAACATGGAGGATGACATGGAAAGAGTATCATTAGCAAAGGAATTATCAAGCACAACATACCCTGGCAGAGGTATCGTAATCGGCCGCACAAAGGATGGTAAGAAGGCTGTAACAGCATACTTTATCATGGGCAGAAGCGAAAACAGCCGCAACAGAGTATTTGTAGAGGATGGCGAGGGCATCAGAACACAGGCATTTGACCCTTCAAAGCTTGAGGATCCAAGTCTTATCATTTACGCACCTGTAAGAGTGCTCGGCAACAAGACAATTGTCACAAACGGTGACCAGACAGATACTGTATATGATCTTATGCAGGATGGCTCAACTTTTTGAAGATCAGAGCTTCTTATGGTGAAGTTGGTAACCAGAGTGGTATTGATCGATATGATGGTACACAATTCTATAAATTTGAATCTCAAAGCGGAGCTTATATCGGTCCTAACAAAGGCACTATCATAGATACGAATGGTAAAATCGCTTCTCTGGGACGTGAATGGGAACGCATTAAGAATTATAACTTAGGATTGGATTTCTCTTTGTTTAATTCCCGTCTGACAGGTACTGCCGAAGTATACATGAAACGTAATGATAATATGTTGATTAACGTTACTTATCCGGGAGTTCTGGGTGATAACGCAGGTATGTCAAACAATGGAAAATTCAGATCACATGGATGGGAAGTCATGGTAAACTGGTCTGATAAGATTGGAAAAGACTTCACTTATCATATAGGAGGTACTTATTCTTTCAATACCAACAAACTGACAGATATTGGTGCAGTATCAGTCCTGAAATCCGGTTTCGTTGATAAGCAGCAAGGCTATCCGTTGAATAGTATTTTTGGTTTGCGTTATGCCGGCAAAGCACAGACAGAAGAAGAACGTCAAAAATATCTATATCGCTTCCTGACTGGTAATACTATCGGACTGACAGAACAAAACTTCCGTTTGGGAGATAATATGTACGCTGATGTAAATAATGACGGCAAACTGGATCAGAATGATATTGTTTATTTAGGTACAGATGATCCGAAAATCTCTTTCTCTTTTAATGTAGGAGCAGAATGGAAGGGATTTGATTTATCATTGGTTTTCCAAGGTGCTGCTCAACGTACTATTTTCCGTACGGGAGATAATAATGGTAATGAGATTTGGCGTATACCGATGAAAGCATTATATCTGAACACTTCGAATCAATCGGTAGGTAACACGTGCAGTCCGGAGAACCGGGGTGCTTATTATCCGACATATAGTAATAAGAATGAAATCAATGACTACAACTATCAGGCTTCTTCCTGGTCAGTGGAAGATGGTTCTTACATTCGTCTGAAAAATGTGACATTGGGATACAATGTTCCTTCTGCCTTTTTGGCTAAAACGAAAGCAATTAGTTCTTGTCGTATATATGTAGCAGGTGCTGATCTTTGGGAATATTCTAAGATTAACGACGGATGGGATCCGGAAGCTTCCCGTAAAGTTTCAGGAAACGGTCGTTTTCCCTTCAATCGTACTTGTACCGTAGGATTAGATTTAACCTTTTAATAGTTAGAATATGAAGATTATAAATATAATAAAAGCAATATTGCTGCTGTCAGTGGTGATAACTCTTCCTTCTTGTCTGGATCTTGATCCTAAGGCTCAGTTGGCAGATGCGAATTTGTGGCAGACTCCGAATGATTATAAATTATATGCCAATCAATTTTATGAATGGCCGCGTGATTTTGCTGCTGCTCTTTTCGATGGGCCGCATAGTGACACGCGTTCGGACCTGATCACATCTAGTGACTACAATGAATATAGTAAAGGAGTCAATACGATTCCTGTATCGGATGGTAATTATACAGGAGCCTATACTAAAATCCGTTATGCTAATATCTTATTACAGAATGCGGAGAATTATGCCAATCTGAATGATATAGC
>ERZ650300.483-NODE-483-length-24071-cov-6.995420_pt1 | contig 24071 bp, 20 predicted proteins | sample MGYA00376236_ERZ650300 | MGnify/ENA primary metagenome ERZ650300 (study PRJEB26733, sample SAMN07839303) | wastewater metagenome | biome: urban; feature: wastewater treatment plant; material: waste water | place: USA: North Carolina | collected 2016-04-28 ...
ATCTACCCGCCAGTCCGATGACCGCCATGCGCGCCACGCCGCCGTCGCACATCCGCCGCATGGTCGGCTGAGCCCGGAGAAAGCCCATGGACTTCGAACGGCTCAATGGCGACATCAAAGAGATGCGACGCCGCAATCGCGGGCTGGGCCTGGCGGTCGGCGCGCTCGCTGCCGGCCAGATTCTCGCCCTGGTGGTGATCCTCAACCTGCTCGGGACGGTGCGCACCGTGGTCGTGCCGCCCTCGCTCAACAAAACCTTCTGGGTAACCCGCGACCAAGCCAGCAACGAATACCTCGAGCAGATGGGCAGTTTCATCGCCTGGCTGGTGCTCGACGTGACGCCGGCCTCGATCGACTGGAAGAAGGACATCCTGCTCGGCTACGTCGAACCCGACCAGTACGGCCCGCTCAAGACGCGGCAGGAAGTGGAGGCCGAACGCTTGAAGCGCATCAACGCCTCCACCGTGTTCGCGCCCCAGCAACTCGTACCCAGCGAAGAAGGCCAGAGCATCGTCATCCGCGGTCGCCTGCGCACCCTGGTCAACGGCTTCGAGACTGCCAACGACCTCAAGGCCTACCGGGTCGAGTTCAGCTACGCCGGTGCGCGCATGCATTTGAAGAGTTTCAAGGAGGTGCCCAATGCCGGCAACTGAACCAACCCAAGCCCGATCCCCGCATCGGTTCATCCTTGTGCTTCGGCACGGATGGGCGATGAGTGCCGCAATCGCCGCAACGGCCGCCGTCGCCACCTTGACGGCCGTGCCCGCCCACGCGCTGCAGATCGTCGAGGCCAGTGACGGCGTGTCGGTCGAAGCCATCGTGTCGATCAAGGAGCCAACCCGCATCCGCATCGACGGGGCGCCGATCACCGACGTGTTCGGCAACATCCATTCGAGTCATTGCGGCGCGGCGACGCCCCTGCCCGCCACGCCGGGTATGAGCAGCACAGCCCCCGGCGGCGGTGTCAGTTCGGCGATCAATCCGGCCGGCGAGGTCGTGCTCGAGTGCGACCGCGACAAGGGCGAAATCTACGTTCGCCCGGTCGGCGATTCCGTGAAACCGATCAACCTGTTCGTCTCATCGGCGAGCACCACCTACACACTGCTGTTGCGCCGCGCGGATACCCCAGCCGACACCATCGTCATCCGCGACAAGACGCCCAGGGCGTTGAAGCCAGCCACAGCGGCCCAGGCCGGAGCCGGACCGTCACCCAACCCGGTCCGCGCAATGAAGGCGCTGCTGTTGGCGATGGCTTCGGACCGGGTGCCGCCCGACGTCCGGGTCGAAGAGATCCAGCGCTCGGTTCCCCTGTGGATCGAGGTGCGCTTCTCGCTGGTACGCCAGTACGAAGGACGCGGCCTGATCGGCGAGAAGTACCTGCTGCAGAACGTCAGCAATGCCCCCATGGTGCTGGCCGAACCGGAGTTCGATCGCGAGGCCGGCGGCGTCGCCGGCGTCAGTATCGAGCAGCACAACCTGCGCCCCGGCGAGAGCACCAGCGTCTACGTGATCCGCCGAGGAGAGGCGCCATGACTACGCCGCAGCAGCCCTTCCTGTCCCTGCGCGGCCTGCCGCAACGCCTGTCGCAGCACGTGTTGCAGCACCTCTCCCCCCGGCAGCGCCAATACGCCATGCTCAGCGCTTTGTTGGCCGGCGGCGTCGGGCTGCTCTGGCTGATCTTCGCCTTCACCGGCAATCCTCCGAAGACCGGCACCGCCCAAGCGTCCGCCGGGCAACCGAGTGCGGTCACCAACATCGGCGTGATGCCACCCGGCGGCCAGGTCAATCCAGTGGATCAGTGGGTCGGCACGGCCGGACGCAAGCTCGCCCAGTACGAGAACGAACGTGAAGAGCAAGGACGGCTCAACAAGAACGTCCAAGCCTTCGAAGCGAAGACCATGCAGCGCTTCGCGGACCTGGAACAGCGGCTGACCTCGGCACAGCAAGCCGCCGCCACCCCGGCGGCGCCCACCCCCGTCGCGACCACGCCGACCGCTCTGCCGCCGGCGGCGAGCCTGCCCCCCGCCCCGCCGCCTTCCAAAGGGTCGCCCCCCGGCGTGATGCCAAGCGGCACCCCAGGCGACGCCTTGCTCTCGACGCCGCTGGCAGCGCCGCAGCCCGCGATCACGCGCATCACCGTCGCAGACCGATCCCGCACCGGCACCGGCGCTCCGGTCGCGAACACCGGTGTCAATGCGGACCCGGCCTCGGGCGGCACTTCGCAAGCTGTCGCCCGGACCGTCTCCACCTTCCTGCCGGTGAGTTTTACCCGCGGCACGCTGCTGGGCGGGCTGGATGCTCCGACCGGCGGCCAGTCCCAGTCCAATCCCCACCCGGTCCTGATCCGCCTTTCGGACAACTCGGTCCTGCCCAACCGCTTTCGCGCCGAATACCGCGAGTGCTTCGTGATCGCGGCCGGCTACGGCGACATCAGTTCCGAGCGCGCCTACCTGCGCACCGAGAGCCTGTCCTGCGTACGTACCGACGGCGCCACGCTGGAAGTCAAGATCCAGGGCAGCGTCTATGGCGAGGACGGCAAGGTCGGCATGCGCGGGCGCCTGGTCACCAAGCAGGGCCAGATGCTCGCCAATGCGCTGCTGGCCGGCGTGGTCAGCGGCATCGGCCAGGGCCTGGCCACCTCGTCGACGGAATACAGCACCTCGGCGCTGGGCACGGTCGCGAGCGCCACCGGCGCCGAAGCCTACCGCGCCGGTCTCGGCAGCGGCGTCGGCAAGGCGCTGGACCGGCTGGCCCAGTACTACATCAAGCTCGCCGAGAACACCTTCCCGGTCATCGAGGTGGATGCCGGCCGCGAAGTCGACGTGGTGATCACCAAGGGCGTGCGCATCGACGTCCCCATGACGGCGAGCGACCCGTCTTCCGCACGCCTCGCCCACTCCCCCAACTCCCCCGAAACCCGCTATCTGGAGACCTCCGACGATGGCAACTACTGAACCCCTGTGCCGTCCCCGGCGCGTGGTCGTCGCGGCCTTGAGCGCGACACTGCTTGGTGCGTGCGTCTGCGCCGACGCCGCCACGCCGGACGAGAAGCGCCTGCTGGCGGCCTTGCAGAAAGGCCATCCGGGCACACACTTCACCGAGGTCACCCGCTCGCCCATCGGCGGCCTCTATGAAGTCTGGATGAACGGCAACGTGGCCTACGTCTCGGCCAGCAACCCGCGCTACTTCCTCTTCGGCCACCTGTTCGATACCGCGACCCTGCGCGACATCACCGGCCCGAAACTGGCGCAGGCCAACAGCGTGAATGGCGCCCAAGGATCGGCCCCGGAAACCGAGCGCACGGCAGCGCCCCCCGTCGCCTTCGATCAACTGCCGCTTAGTGATGCGATCAAGACGGTCCGCGGCAATGGCCAGCGCAAGGTGGCCGTCTTCAGTGATCCCAACTGCCCCTACTGCAAACAACTGGAGCCCGAACTGGCGGGCCTCGACAACGTCACCCTCTACACCTTCCTCGTCCCCTTCCAGGGCGAGGCCAAGCCGATCGCCATCTGGTGCGCTGGGGATCGCGCAGCAGCCTGGCAGCGCCTGATGCTCCACGGCGACGACAGTGCGCTCAAGACTGATGCCGCCTGCGACCACCCGATCGCCCGCAACCTGGCACTGGCCCACCAACTCGGCGTCCAGGGCACGCCCACCCTGATCTGGGCGGACGGCAGCCGCACCGAGGGCTTCGTGGGGCGTGCGCTGCTGGAAGGACGCCTCGCGCAGATCGCTTCACCAACGACCCCGCAAGCCACCGCGGAGCAGCAGCCATGAAGACGCTCGTGCTGCGCATCGTCGGCCTCTGCCTGCTGCTCCCCTTGGGCGCCTGCATGAACATGTCCGGTTTGGGCGGCGACTCGAAGTACGCCTGCAAGGCCCCGGAGGGTGTCGCCTGCGACTCGGTGTCGGGCACCTACGCCAACGCCGTCCACAACAACCTGCCCAGCCAACGGGCCAAACGGTCGGCCGCCCCGCGAAAAGAGGCATCCGAAGCGAACCCTCCCGAATCGGCCCGGCCCGCCCCATCGTCCGTCGCCACCGGCGATGCCGACACGGCCGTCACGCCCAGCCCCTTGCGCTCCCAGGCCCGCCTGCTGCGCTTGTGGATCAAGCCCTGGGAAGACGCCGACGGCGATCTCTACGACCAGGGCTACGTCTATGTCCAGGTGGACAACGGCCAGTGGCTGATCGACCACGTCCAGCGCCAGATCCGCGACGCCTATGCGCCACTCAAGGCGCCTCCGAAGTCGGCAACGGAAGCCACCACCGAGCCGAACGCCGGCACCAACGCGCCGGCCGCGCCGATCTTGCCGCAACGGCCTCCGTTCGCCGGGCCCAATGCCAACCGTGCGCAGTGAGGTCGCCATGAACGCCCCCCACAGCAATTCCCCGATCGCCCCCCATCGCGACCGCCGGCAGGCGCAGCGCTTCCCCTTCGCCCAGCCGGTGGATACGCCGGCCGAGCAGTTCGCCAACTGGCTGCCCTACTCCGCCTATCTCGCCCCCGAAAAAATCTTCGTCAACCGCGACAGCATGGGCGTCATGCTCGAGCTCATGCCGCAGTCGGGCGCCGACGAGCGCATGGCGGAAGTCCTGGTCTCGCTCTATGCCAACTGTCCGCCCGGCACCGGCATCCAGTTCCATCTGTTCGGCTCGCCCCAGGTGCGTACCCAGTTGCGCCACTACGCCAACCTGCGGGTCGAGGACGAGGATCAGTCGGAGCAGGCCAAGCAGTGGGGCCGGCCGGCCCGCAACGGGAACCTGTTCAGGAAACTCGCCCGCCAGCGCGTCGGCCACCTGCTGCAGGGCGCGCAGAAGTCGCTCACCGCTGGCTTCCACTACACGATCCGGGATTTCCGGCTGATGCTTTCCGTCGCTTTTCCCGGCGACCCCGAGGATCTCAACAAGCGCGACGAGTTGATGGCGCTGCGCGATTCGATCTCGTCCACCCTGCGCTCGGCCTCGCTCCCCAACCGCGTCTGCGATGCCGCCGACCTGATCAACTGGTGCGCCCTCTTCACCAACCCCGACCGCATCTCCCAGACCGATGCGCCGGACCTGCACTACGACGATGGCCGCGAGCTGCGCGACCAGATCGTGGACTTCGACACCATCCAGGACCCGCATCCCAGCGGCCTCACCCTGTGGAAGGAAGCCAGCCCCGAGGTACTGGAGGCACGCTTCTTCTCGATCAAGAGTTTTCCGGAACGCTTCGCGCTGTGGCAGATGGGCTCCCTCATCGGCGACCTGATGCAGCCGGCCTTGCAATACAGCGCGCCTTTTCTGCTCACCCTGGGCGTGCAGGTGCTGGACCCCAACGTCACCAAGTCGGTGGTCACCGCCAACCATGTGCGGGCCACCCAGAACGCCAAGTCGAAGATGGCCGACGTGATGCCGGACGTGAATAAGAAGCTCCAGGACTGGACGGCCGCCGCAGATGCGATCGACACCGGCGGCAGCCTGGTGAGCCTGTATCACCAGTTGGCGCTGTTCACCGCCCCGAACAAGGCGGTCGCCGCCCACGAAGCGGCCAACGCCATCTGGCGCGGCCGCGGCTTCCAGCTCAATGCCGACGCCTACATGCACCGCCAGGCGCTGCTGGCGAGCCTCCCCATGACGCTGACCGAGAGGTTCCACCGGGACCTGGTCAAGATGCGGCGGGTCACGCGCAAGACCATGGCCAACGCCATCCACATGGCGCCGCTGATCGCCGAGTGGCGCGGCACGCGCACCCCGGCCCTGGTCTTCGGCGGCCGCCGCGGCCAGTTGATGACGCTGGACATCTTCGACAACGACCTGGGCAACTACAACTTCGCCATCATCGGCGCGCCGGGCTCAGGCAAGTCGGTGCTGATGAACGAGATGGCCTGGTCCTATCGAGCGATCGGGGCCAAGGTCTGGATGCTCGACCTCGGCCGCAGTTTCGAGAAGCTGTGCCGCAAGGCCCAGGGCACCTATATCGAGTTCCGCCCCGACGTTGACCTCTGCCTCAATCCCTTCACCCACATCGTCGACATCAACGAAGACATCGACATGCTCGTGCCGGGCATCGCCAAGATGTGCTCGATGCAGCACGCGCTCGAAGAGGTCCAGTACAAGGCCATCTCGGCGATGGTGTTGAAGCTCTGGCGCGAATACGGCAACGACCTGTGCATCACGGGGCTGCGCGACGCCTTCAAGGGCGGAACCATCGAGGAACTGGGCGTGGTGGGCGACCAGCGCATCAAGGACCTCGCCATCATGCTCAACCCTTATGCCAAGGGCGGGCAGTACGAGCGCTTCTTCGAGGGCAAGAACAACGTCGACTTCTCCAACGACTTCATCGTCATCGAGAATGAGGAGTTGAAGCGCCGCCCGGACCTGCACGCGGTGGTCAACATCCTGCTGCTGCACCGGATCACCGGCGAGATGTACCTGACCCGCAACCGGCGCAAGGTGCTGTTCGTCGACGAACTGAAACAGCAACTCGGCGACATCGGCGCCGACGATCCGGTCAAGGCCGCCGTGATCGAGGAAGCCGCCCGGCGTGCCCGCAAGTATGGCGGCGCACTCGGCACCGCGACCCAGAGCGCCGACGACTACTACGGCTCGGCGCAGATGGAAGCGGCCTTCAACTGCTCCGACTGGGTCTTCCTGCTGCGCCAGAAGCCGGAATCCATCGAAATGCTCGACCGCAAAGGCCGGCTCACCATGGACGAGCCGAAGAAGCGGCTGTTGAACTCCCTGCGCACCGAGGCCGGCGTGTTCTCCGAGGTGTACATCTCCTCCCCCGTGGGCGAAGGCGTGGCCCGCAACATCCTCGATCCGGCCACCCATCTGCTCTTCTCCAACAAGTTGGAAGACAACGCGCCCATCGATGAACTGCGTGCCCAGGGCCTGTCCATCGACGAGGCGATCGGCGAACTGCTGCGCCGCCGGGGGCACGCGGTATGAAGACCACCGTTCCTCAATGGCTGGCCCAGGGCCTGGTCACCCTGTTCGTGGTGGCCGCCTCGCTCACGGCCTACGACCGCCTGGTACTGCGGCCGGCTCTGGTCATCGGCGTGGTCGATATGGCCGAGGTGTACCGCGCCAAGGAAGCCGAGTTCACCCAGATCCTCACCAAGGCAAGTTCGGAAGAAGACCGCCAGAAGGCGCTGTTCATGGCCCGGGCCTTCGCCCAGCGCCTGCCGCTCGCCCTCGATGAGTTGCCGCGGGAATGCAACTGCCTGGTGATCCTCAGGACCGCCGTGGCAGGACCGACGCCGAATACCGTCGACCTGACGGCGCAGCTGCGCAGAAAGGTGGCCGCGCCATGAACCCCGAACCGGTCCAACAGGCACTGCCGCGTACCGCGTCGAACCCTGGCAGAGGGCGGCGAGTCGTCAAGCATTTTGCCGATTTCCTGCGCCATGTGCGCCGCCGCTGGTATGTCTACCTGCCTATCTTCGCGATCTGGGGCTTGGCCTATGCCCGGCTCTTCATCGATGCGACGCCGCGGCTGCCCGTGCTCTTCAACTGGACGCCAAGCCTGCCGTATCGCATCGCCTGGCTGGTGCATGGACCCCACCCCCTGCGGCGCGGCGACTTCATCGTCTTCTCGTTCGACGGTGAGGCGCAGGCGCGTTACCCAGGGCTGCGCGGCCAGCCCTTCTTCAAGATCGTGCGGGGCTTGCCGGGCGATGCCGTGACCGTCGCCGGTCGGCACGTGGCGATCAACGGCGAGGAGGTCGGCGTGGCCAAGCTGCAGGCCTACGACCATAGTCCGCTGGTACCGATTACGCCCACCGTCATCCCGCCCGGGCACTACTACGTGCAGGGCACCAGCCCCGACTCCTTCGACTCGCGCTACCAGGACAGCGGCCTGGTACGGGCCGAGCAGGTGGTCGGTGTCGTGGTTCCGCTGTATTGAAAGGCGCGCCATGACCAAGGCCCTTCTGCTCCTCGCGCTGCTCGGCCTCTTGACCCAGCCGGCCGCCCGGGGCCAGTCCAGTCCGGCCCGCGGGCCGATCCACGGGGCGCCGACGACGCCAGGGATCAATGACATGCCGCTGGCCGACTATCTCGGCCTCCTGCGGCAAATCGCCCCCGCCGCCGAGGCGGGGGCCAAGGACTATCTCGCCGATTTCGAGCAACGTTGTGGCCGGGCACTCACCACGACCGAGTTGCGCCAAGCGATGTCGGACGGTGACGGCGATCCGGTGCTGATGGGGCTGATCCGCGCCAGCCACCGGCGCGATACCGCCGCCCGCGAACAACTCGCCGGACAGATCCGTTGCCCGGCCAGGGGGGCGCGATGAAACGCTGCATCGTGTCCGCTCCCCTGGTGCTCGGTCTGATGCTGGGCTCGGCTGACGCACGGGCCATGGATCTGGGCGTCATCGGGCCGACCTACGAGATCAGCGAACGCCATCTGCTCCAGATGATCGAGCAGCGCCTGCGCGAGAAGGAACGCAGCGGCGAACTCGGGCGCCTGGAAGCAGAAGCCCGGAAACGGGGAATCGCGACCGTGAAGAATCCGCCGCCGGTCACCGGCCTACGGCCGACCGACACGGTGCGGACCTTCTACTTCGACCCGAGCTTCACCCTGGATCGCAACATCTTCGGCCCCCAGGGCGAATTGCTGTTTGCCGCCGGGACGCGCAAGAACCCGCTGGAGGTGGTGTCGCTGTCCCGGCACCTGCTGTTCTTCGATGCCCGCGACCCGCGTCAGGTCGGCCGCGCCCGGCAGTTGATCGCCCTCTACCAGGGCCGAGTGAAGCCGATCCTGGTCGGCGGCTCCTACCTGGACCTCATGCAGTCCTGGCACGTCCCGGTCTACTACGACCAGCAGGGACTGCTCACCCGCCGCCTGGGCATCACCCAAGTGCCGGCCCTGGTGTCGCAGGACGGGCTGCGGTTGCGTATCGACGAACTGGCGGTGTCCCCATGAATGCCCATCGCGGCCTCGTTCGTTTCCTGTTCGCCGCCGTCCTCGCCTGCGCCGCCGGCCCCAGCCTCGCCGCCGGTGCGGCCACCTGCACTGGCAAGTTTCCCAATCCGATCACCGATATCTGCTGGTCCTGCATCCTGCCGATCAGCATCGGCAGTGCGCGCATCGCCAACTTCGGCGACCAGGAGGACACCGACAACCCATCGAGCCCCGTCTGCAGTTGTGGCGTCAATCCGGTCATCGGACTCTCTATTGGCTTCTGGGAGCCCGCACGGCATGTCGAGGCAGTGCGCAAACCATTCTGCCTGGTATCGCTCGGCGGCATCGATCTCGACCCGGGCATTCCGGCGCCGGAAGCGGCGCGCTTCACGCGCCCCGAAGGCGATGGCGACGGCGGCAGCTTCTACCAGGCGCACTTCTACGTGAACCCGGTGATGTACTGGCTGGACGTGGTGACCGACTTCCCCTGCCTGGAAAAGGGCTCCTTCGATCTCGCCTACCTCACCGAGGTCGATCCCCTGTGGACCGACGACGAACTCACGTTGATCCTCAATCCGGACGCCGTGCTCTTCGCCAATCCGGTCGCCATCGCCGCCTGCGCCGCCGACTGCGTCGCCGCTTCGGTGGGCTTCGGCCTCAAGGAGCTCTTCTGGTGCGCCGGCTGCCAGGGTGGCATTTACCCACTCGACGGCCACGTGCCCTACCACCTGGGCGGCGTGCGCACGGCCGCGCTGATGGCCCAGCGCCTGACCGCCAAAATGCACCGCGAACTGATCGCCTGGGGCTGGCACGGCACGCCCGGCCTGTGTGGACCGTATTTCGAGCCGGTCATGGACAAGACCGCCTACAAGACCCAACTCACCTATCCGATCCCCAACACCGACAAGGAGGCCGGCCGCTGCTGCCAGCCCTTCGGGCGCACCACGGTGCTCTGGGGCGCCGGCAAGGAATACCCGGTGCGCGGCGAGGACTTCGCCTTCATGTTATTTCGCAAGAGGAACTGCTGTGTGGGCTTCTGATCTCCGTCCTTCTGCCTGGGCCCTCGGCCTCACCGCCGCACTCGTGGCGAGCGCGCAGGCCCTGGCGCAAAACCCGCCGGCCATCACCGACGCGGACATCGAACGGGTCCGCCGGGAAATGCCGACCGTCACCGACCAGGACATCGACGCGGCGCGGCGGAAGTACGCAACACCCAGCGATGCCGAACTCCGATATGCACCGGTGCCGCCCCCCAACGTCGAGGCGCTGCCCCAGCCCCTCAGCCGCCCCCCGATCGACCTCGAAGCGCTGGCGCGGGGCTATGCATTGCGAGCGGAGGCGATGACTCAGTCGCAGGGGCTGGCGACCGGGCCCGGGCTGTTGGTGTTCGTCAGCCTGTCCATGCCCCGGCCCACGCTGCAAAGCCTCATCGACCAGGCCGCGCGGGCCAAGGCATCGATCGTCCTCCGGGGCTTCGCCAACGGCTCGCTGCGCGACACCGTCGCCCAGGTGCAGGGCCTGATCGGTTCCCGCCAGGTGGCCGTTCAGATCGATCCCCAGGCCTTCGACCGCTATGCCGTCACCCGGGTACCGTCCTTCGTGCTGGTGCGCGACGGCACCCGCCCGGTTGCCTGCGCCAGCGGCAGTTGCGCGCCGGCCGACAGTTTCCTGCGGACCTCCGGCGACGTGAGCCTGGACTACGCGCTGGAACACATGCGGCGCTCGGCACCCGGGTTCGGCCCGCCCGCCGACACCTTCCTGAAACGGATTAAGGGATAGGAGGCCACGATGCGCCGCTGGGTCACCTGGATCACGCTCGTCTGCTTTGTCACGACGCAGACTGCCGCCGTCGCCAGTCCGTTCGAGGAAGGCACCGCCGCCGGGCAGGCGGCCAATCCCGTCATCCGGGGGACGGTGAATACGCCGAGTGCATCGAGTGCCGTGCCGGGCTACACCACGACGCCACCGGAAACCACGTACTACGGCCAGCCCAGCCTGTCGGGGGCGGCCAATGCCCGCCTGGCCGCCTGCGCCACCAGTATCGATGATCCCGTCTGCCAGGCGCAGCGCGGTGCCGTGACTTCGGCCAACACGCCGCGCACCCCGGTCTCGGCCTACGACCCCGCCGTCGCCGCCGCCCGCGATATTGCAGGCAATCCGTCGAGCGTGCTGGGCAGTCTCGCCAACTATTACTCGGGTTGCACCACCGCCGAGATCACCACGCCCGTGGGTACCACCACCAAGGTCTGCAACCGTTACAGCGGCGTCGGCAACTACACCACCCGGCGCGATCTGACGGTCCAGGTCGAACTGCTGCCCAGTTGTGCCGAAGGCACGTGGTTCGCCCACGGCCAGGTCAACCGCAACGGTGCCGACTACATGGTGGCCGAGGCGCAATGCCGCATCCGCGCCGATGGGTTGCAGCGTTTCCGCTTCTACGCCGCCGGCGGCATGGGCGCCTGCATCGGCTGGCAGGCCCTCGATCTGCCGATTGCACCGGCTACCCAGGCGGCCTATGTCACCGACCTGTCGCCGCATTGGCAGGGCTACTGCTGGCACCCATTCAAGGTCGTGATGATGCCGGGATCGGGCTGCGCGAGCGGGACTTGCAACTACACCTTCCAGTTTGGCACGCCGGTCTATGCCTGCCCCGCCGGGACGGTGCGCGGCGATACGCTGAGCACCTACTGGGCCGGCATATTCCTCACCGCTGGTGCGGCCGACCAGTGCTTCACCCTCACCGTCCCCGATGCCAATACCGGCTGCCCCGTCGGGAGCACGGCGATCTACGACGACAGCGGGATGCAGTGCGCCGTACCCGCCGGGGCCGCCACGCTCACCGGCGCCTCGGGCTGGAGCCTGCCCTTGTCCTTCGTCCAGCCGACCATGGAGCAGCACGAGACGGACGTCTGGGTCGACCAAAGTGCCGTGCTGACGGCGGGCGGCCGCTGCACCGTGACCACTGCCGACCGCTGCGTCGACGGCCCCGCCACCAAGACCATCGACGGCCGAGCCGTCACGCGCGCCTGCTGGTCCTATGAGCGCACTTTGACCTGCGCCGCCGGCGCCCCGGTGGACGAGTGCGCCCCGATGGCGAGCAGCGGTTGCACGCCAGCCACCAGCACCTGCAAGCAGATGAATGCCGCAACGGGCTTATGCGAAATCACCCAGGCCACCTACACCTGCCCGGTCAGCGCAGAGACCGCTACCACCGCCTCGAACTGCCCTGCCAACGTCTATTGCCTGGGCTCGAACTGCTTCAACACAAGCTACACCAACGACGCCGACTTCGCGCGCTCGATGTCCTTGATGGAAGCGGCACGCGAAGCCGGCGTGTACCTCGATACGGACAACATGCAGGTGTTCAAGGGCGAGTCAAACAAATGCCGGGACCGGCTTTTCAAGAACTGCTGCTATTCCGACTCGGCCGGGGCCGGCATGACCAACCAGAGTCTGTTCGGTACGGGCTCGCGACTGGTGTACGACGTCCTGATGAACGCCGACAACCGCGAGTTCCTCTACCAGGGCATGCAAGCCCTGTTGTTCAGCGGCGGATTCAGCGGCAGCTTCACCACCTATGGCGTCACCGTCGCCGTCAATGGCACGGCACTGCCAGCAGGCTCGGCCGTTGTCTACTCCGGTGAGAACTTGGTGATCGCCTTCGATCCCTGGTCCCTGGCGATCGCGGTCGTGATCTACATCGTCGTGTCGATGTCGTCCTGCAACGAGGACGAAGGCAAGCTCGCGATGAAGGAAGGGGCCGGCCTGTGCCATAGCATCGGAACCTATTGTTCGTCGTGCATCCGCATCCTCGGCGCCTGTGTCGCCTGCATCGAGCACACCACCGGCAAGTGCTGCTTCAACAGCAAGCTCGCGCGCATCGTCAACGAGCAGGGCCGCGTCCAGGTGGGCAAGGGCTGGGGCTCCGGCAAGAACCCCGACTGCTCGGGCTTCACCATCGCGCAACTGCAGAGCCTGGACTTTGCGGCGATGGACCTCTCTGAGTTCTATGCCTCCATCGTCCCGACGCTGCCCAGTGTCGGAACGATCCAGGGCAGCAACGCCTCGCGCCTCACCACCTGCTACTACGGACAGGGGAAATGCCAATGAAGCCTGTCTATGCCGCTGCGCTGCTCGCCGCATTCGCGTTGCCCGTCTTCGCCGACGACGTGCTCCGCACGCCGGTGCCCGATGCGCGCCCGGTGATGCTGGCCGCCCTCCAGGCGACCGACGGGCAGGCCCACGGCGTTCTCACCGGCGAGATGGCGGATGCGATCACGAGGCGCTTCGGTGCCACCTCGCCGATCTTCATCGACGTGACGACCGAGAAGCGCTATGCCCAACCGGGTTGCAGCCGGCTAAAGGTCACGTTCTGGCAAGACGGCGTTCTCCTGCCCGGCGCGACGACCCCGCGCCGGCAGACGATGGCCTTCGGCATCAACTACTGCCTCGACGGCCGGCCGCCGCAATCCCTGAAGTAGAGCCTGTATGAAGCGCTTCGCGTTCCCCATACCCGTCCGCTTGGCGCTCGCGCTGGCCTCGATGCTGGGCGCCAGCGCCGCGTCGGCCCAGGATGCTGCTGCGCGCTACTGGTCCGAGAGTTGGCGCGGCTGGCATTTCTACGAGGATCCCATGCCCGAGGAACGGGAACGTCAGCCGCTGCCGGACAAGGTGGTGCCCGCGGCACCACCGGCTCTGCCCTCGAAAGCCCCGGAATTGGTCGAGTTCGAACGCATGCAGAAGACGCTGGAAAACACCCGCAACATCGCCATCATGCGGCCGACCGAGGCGAACGTACGCCGCTACATGGAACTCGAGTCCCAAGTGGTCGCGCGTGCCTCCTATTTCGCCGACGTGGCGCAGCGGGTCGCCTGGGCCACGCCGGCCCTCGATCCGACGCTGCAAGGTCGGCCGGTCAACGCCAAGGCGCTGGAGGTATTCGAGCAGACCGAGTTGGTGGATCGATCCCGTTCGATTGCCGAACTGGGCAAGGACCACGTGCTGTTCTTCTTCTACCGCTCGGATTGTCCGTATTGCCATGCATTTGCGCCTACCTTGGCGGCCTTCCAGGCGCGCCACGGCATCCAGGTCGTGGCCATCAGCGTCGATGGCGGCCCGATGCCGGGCTTCCCCCAGGCGCGTACCGACAACGGCATCGCCACCGCCCTGAAGGTCGCCCAGGTGCCCGCCGTCTTCCTGGCCCAGCCCTTCACCGGAAAGATTACGCCCATCGGTTTCGGCGTGCTCTCGGAATCCCAGTTGCTGGAACGCATCGCCGCCGTGTCCGGCCCGCAGACCGAGGCCATGCTGCCCGGAACGACGCAACGTCTTGCCCTGCCCCAGGAGGCCCCATGAACCACCCCGACCATCACCCGTTGTGGCGACCCTCCGCCGCGCTGCTGGCGTTGCTGCTGGTGATCTCGCCGCTGCCGCTGCGCGCCGGCGACCTGAACACGGAAGTGAATGACATGTTCAACAACCTGGGCGCCATCGGCAACTACACGGCCCCGGGGGCCTTCCGCGGCCAGACCTTCAATACCTACACCGGCGGCAACCTGATGATGCGCTCGCCCAACAAGGTCTATCAGCTCGCAGCCATCCAGTTCCCCAGCGCCAAGGCCGGCTGCGGCGGCATCGACGTCTTCGGCGGCAGCTTCAGCCACATCTCGGCCACCGAGTTCAAGAACATGCTGAGAAACATCACGGCCGCCCTGCCCGGCATTGCCTTCCAGTTGGCGCTCGAAGCGGTTTCACCCCTCTTGGGCGGACTCACCAAGTGGGCCAAGGGGCTGGAGACCTGGATCAACAACGCGCGCATCAACTCGTGCGAGACGGCCAAAGCCATCGTCAGCACGGCCGCCGAGTCCGTCGGCTACAGCTCGCAGGAAACCTGCGCCGACCTCGCCGTCGAGATGGGCCTGGAGAGCGACCGGGATGCGGCGCGCCGGCGTTGTGGCTCCGACCGGCCCGGCATCCTGGCATCGGCACGTTCCTCCAGCGATCCGAATGTGAAGAACAAGGCCCCCTTTGTCGGCAACCTGACCTGGAAGGCGCTGCAGTACACGGGTTCCTACCTCGACGATCAGGAGCGCGAGCTGATCATGAGCCTGGTCGGCACGATCATCTATTACCCGGAAGAATCGGCCCGCGACCCCGAGCCGATTGCGCCCACCCTCACGTCGATCAGCCAGTTGCTGTACGGCCAGAGCGCGGCGGGCGGCACGGATGTCATCCAGCACATGCTGAAGTGCAACGACTACACCAACTGCGATGTGGTGACGCTGAACACCGGTTACACCCACACGCCCTTCACTGCCAAGGTCGAGGCCTTGATGCGTTCCATCGCCGAGAAGATCGCCACGCGCACTGCCATCCCCAACAATTCGACCGAGGTCGGCTTCGTGAACCAGACCACCGAGCCGGTCTACAAGATGCTGTCCATCGGCACCAGCATCCCGGGCTCCGGCCTCTCCGACAGCCTGATCGCCCAGTACCGCGACGTCATCGCCGCCGACTATGCCTACGTTTTTCTGGAGCGCAACCTGCGTCTGGGCATGGCCGCCCTGGACAAGAACTACACGTTGCAGCAGACGCAACGTGACCAGGCCAACCAGATCCGCCAGCGTGCCCAGGCGATGCTCCTGCAACTGTCGCAAGAAAAGAACCTGCTCTACCAGAAGGTGGGTTCCTTCCGGGCGGTGGCTAGCCACCTGGAACAGCTCGAGCGCCAACTGCGTTCCAGCATGCCGCAGCACGTGATGGACATGCTCGGCCAGCAGGCCGCCTATCTGTCGCAGTAGCGCAGACGGAATTGCGCGAGGAGAGGGAGCGCCATGTGGGAAATCTACGCCTATCAGAATGCCGACAGCCTGTTCGGTGTCTTCAACGCCGCCGCCGCAATCCATGCATCGGGGGACTACCTGTCGGCTGTAGCCGCTGTCGCCTTCTGCGGCTTCGTTGCGGCGCTCATCGCCTACGCCTTCGCCCCCGAGAAACTGCAGGGCTGGAAATGGTTGGGCACGGTGGTGCTGGTTTTTTCGGTGCTGATCGTACCCAAGGTGACCGTGGGCATCATAGACAAGACGGGCGGCTCCGCGGTCAAGGTGGTCGACAACGTGCCCTTCGGCGTGGCCGTCCTGGGCAGCCTCACGAGCACCATCGGCAACACGCTGACCGGGCTTTTCGAGACGGCGTTCCAGGTCATTCCGGGCATCGGCGCCCTGCCCGCCGAGCTGAGCTACCAGCAGAACGGCCTGATGTTCGGCAATCGCCTGATCCGCGAAACCGGCAACGTGGTGTTCCAGGACCCGGCGTTCCGCACCGACCTCATCAACTTCATCCACAACTGCACGACCTACGACCTCATCGACGGCACCCTCGATCCGGCCACCTTCTCCGCGTCCGACGATGTCTGGCCGCTGATGGCCTCGCCCAATCCGGCACGGTTCAGCACGTTGACCGCCGCGGGCGGCAGCGTCGGCGTCGACACCTGCCCGAACGTGTACCAGAGTCTCAATGGGCGACTGCCGGCGCAGATCACCCGCATTCAGGGGCGCCTGGCCTTCCAGCTCAACCCGACGCTGCCCGGTGCCGCTGCCGCGGCCGTCATCGCCGGGCAAATTCAGCAGGCCTATCTCAAGAACAGCATCGCCACCGCCGCCGCCACGGCTGCCGACCTCATCCGGCAGAACGCGGTGCTCAACGCACTCGAGGACACCAGCAAGATCGTCGGCCAGAAGGTCAATGATCCAGCGGCCATGGTGCTGGCGGTCGGCCGGGCCCAGGCGGTGGCCCAGCAGAACGCGACCTGGCTCAACTACGGCAAGGTGGCCGAGCAGGCCCTGCCGGTTTTCCGCAATGTGGTCGAGGCGGTGACCTACGCGATGTTCCCGCTCTTCGTACTGCTGCTCCTGCTCACCAGCGGACGCGAGACGATGCTGGCCTTCAAGGGCTATGCGGCCGTGCTCATCTGGATCCAGCTTTGGCCGCCGCTCTACGCCATCCTCAACTACATGGCCTCGATCTACGCGGCCTACGATCTGGCGGCCGCGGCGGACCTGGGCACCGGCACCAAGGCGCTGGCCCTACAGACCGCCTCAACGATCTACTCGCGGGCGATCTCGGGCGAGGCCGTCGTGGGTTACCTCGCCATCAGCATCCCCTTCATCGCCTGGGCGGCCTTGAAGCGCATGGAGAATTTCGGGACGGCGCTGGTCGGTGGGCTATCGGGCCTGCAGGCGATGATCTCGGGTGGCACCTCGGCATCCACCGTCGGCAACGTTTCCATGGGGAATGTGGGGATGGATCAGATGCAACTGGCGCCCAACCGCACCTCGGCTTTCATGGGCAGTTGGCAAAACGATCTGAGCGGGAACACGTTCTCGTCGAATGCGCTGACCGGGCGAACCGCCGTCAGCCTGCTGCGCAACCAGGGGTTTGCGTCGAGGGTGGTGTCGATGCGGGTGTCCGAGCAGGATGTGGTGCAGGCAAGTCGGCAAGCCGACTCCGCACGAAACGAGGCTGTCGCAGCCAGCACTGAGCGCGCGGCCGTGCTATCGGAAGCATTATCGCGCGGGCTGACCAACTTGCACTCATCGCGCAGGAGCAGTGGCTCCACGTCCAGCAGTTTCGAGCAGGTGGGCGAAACACTGAACAGGCTGGATCAGATATCAAAGAGTGTGGCCGATAGCACAGGACTGTCGCAGTCTCAAGTTGCCAGTATCGCGTTTGGAGCAGCCGGCCACCTGGGATTAAACGCCGGCGCAGTTGGGGGTCGGCTGAACGCCAGCGCGGACAAAAGTTACCTGTCTGGCTTATCGGCACAGGAACAAAAGGTCCTGGGCAGCATGAGCAACGAACAGTTGGCAGAGTTCAAACAGTTCGGCGACAGGGTGTCGCGCGACGCGAGCTTCATGAGCACGATAGCCAATGATTCGCGCGAAGCGCGCGACATGACTGCTCGCCTTGCTTTCACGCATGCACGATCGGAGCGCGCTGAGGCGAGTCTCGCTGAGCGTACGGCCTTCGCGGAGCGCATGTCTGCCGCCCACGAGAAGGGAGAAACCATTTCCATCGACATCGCTCAGGACCCGCACAACCTGGAGATGTTCATGCGCTATGCTGACCAGTACGGCGGCAACAGCGCCGCAGCCCATACCCTGATGGAATCCGAATTGGCGCGACAATCTCTTCGCCCGAATCGAGTGTTCTCCGACGGGGCCGCATTACCGGCCTCCTTTGGCGATATCCGGGACCAGCATGCGCATCAGCGAGGCGATGGTGCCCTGACGCCCGATATAGCCAGGCTGCACCAATCCAACCGGGAACAAACATCACGGTTTGGAAACGCCAAGCCGTCGCAGGAAACTGCCCCAATGGTGTCGCCTGTCCGAGAGGAGGTTCGTACCAAAGGCAATAAAATACGATCGGATGCAGAATCGAGCCGCACAAGCTTTGACGCCAAGGCTGAGATCATCAAGACTGATGACGGAACGCTTGCATCGAAGAAATCGCTGCTGGTGCAGTCAGGTAAGCAGGTCGGTAAGGACGCTGGAGCGACACTCGACAACGCAAAGGATGTAGTGAAGGACTTGTTGCGAAAGTAGTCAGCCGAGCCTATCCGGGTCGAACATGTGCTTGCCGGGTTCAGCTTCAGATGGCTTCATGAATGGAGGATGGCCTTTGTCACGCCAGTAGTTCGCAGCTAGATCCTTCGGCGTGGTGCCCATCCCGGGGAGCGGATTCTCGTCCCATTCAAGGGGCTGCCGCCCCTTCCAACCAATGCTAGCCAGCGCCCCGCCAATGGGCGCTCCGAAAAGTGCGCCGACGCCCATCATTACAAGGCGGGTTCCCCAATCGGTATTCGCAGCAGCGATCAAGCCGATTAGCGCGCCCAGCGCGATGAAAACTATGAAGATGAGTTTTCGCATTCCGATCGACTCCTACTGACTCAGGATATCCATATGGCAAGTTTAGACCACTATGCCAATATGATCCTCGGCACGCCCCATCAGATAACCATCAAACGGCAACTGATATCGTTAAGCAACGCTGGCGGCACCGCGTCTAATGGGCACCACGCTCGCGCTATTCTTGATCCAGGCATCCAACATGTCAGCCCAGGCCTGAAGCATTGCTCGGCGCTGCTCGGCGTACTCAGCCTTGTTGTAGATAGCACGTACACCGCGCTGTTCATGTGCAAGGCACTTCTCGATCCAGTCGCTGTTAAAGCCTGCCTCATGCAGTAGCGTGCTGGCCGTGCGGCGCAAATCATGCACGGTGAAGGGCTCAAAGTCCTCGCCCCGATCATGGACCACTTTCACGGTGGCGTCGATCACCCGGTTCAGCGTGGCCGAGCTGATAGGCAACTCGGTCTCGTACCGTCCCGGATGCAGGTACGAACTGGCACTGAAGCAAGTTTTGAAGGCCACCAGAATATCGAGCGCCTGCTGGCTCAGGTACACGTTGTGCGGGCGCCCTGCCTTCATACGGTCCTTCGGGATCGTCCAGATTGCCGTCTCGAAGTTCACCTCGTCCCATTTAGCCTCGATGAACTCGGTCTTGCGCACCAGTGTCAGCAACATGAACTTGACCGCTAGGCGCAACGTGGACATCGTCGCTGTGTGCTCAAGCGCGTTGAAAAAGGTATGAATCTCGGCTGGCGTCAGCGCTCTGTCGCGAGCTTTGAATGTGGCAATGGCACTGGGTCGAATCGACGCGGCGGGATTATCGATCTTCAATCCGCGAGCCTGAATGAATCGAAATACCTGCAACACGATCTCGCGAGCGTGGACGGCCGGCGCTGCCGCGCCACGCTCTTTGATCTTCTCGCATCTGGCCATCAGACGTACCGGGGTAATTTCTTCCAGTTTCAGACGGCCAAACTCATCTGCCAGGTTGCGATCATAGACCGACTTACGCATGGCCTTTGTGGACTCGGCCAGATCAGCCTCCGCGAAGTACTTTTCTGCCCAACTACCAAACGTGAGCGCGTCAGCAGCTTCGGTCCGCTTCTCAACCTTGGAACGTGAGGGGCTCTCGCCCTGCTCGACGGATCGGTGCGCCCGTGTCATCAATAGGCGCGCCTCTGCCAGAGACACGGACATGCCATAGTCCAACTCGTCCAGTTCGCGCGGCTTCTTGGCGCCGACCGTCGGGTCGTACTTGCCTATCACCAGGGTCTCGCGGCGTCCATTCACCCGGTAGTCAAACCGAAAACTGACAACCCCAGTCCGCGTAACAGCGGCATAGAGCCCCTGCTGGTCAACAACCTTGTAAATCTTCCCAGTGGGCTTCAACGCCCTTAATTGCATGTCAGTGAGCATCTGATCCTCCGTAAACTGATACCGTCAACCGATACCGTCAACGCAGTTGACGGTATCAACTTGGGTCGTTCAAGGACCAGATCTCGATACCGTCAGCAATACCGACACTTTAGTCGGGCTTTACTAGAACGGCGTGAGACGCCATGAGACGCTAACTGGTTGTTATAGCGGGTAAATTGCAGAAAATCCGGACGGCGTGAGACGACTTGAAAGGATGATATTTTATTCCCACTCGATCGTTGCTGGCGGCTTGCCGCTGATGTCGTAGACAACGCGGTTGATCCCCCTCACTTCGTTGATGATCCGGTTGCTCACCTTGCCGAGCAAGGAGTGGGGCAGTTCGGCCCAGTGGGCGGTCATGAAGTCCTGGGTTTGCACCGCGCGCAGTGCGACGACGTATTCGTAGGTGCGGCCGTCGCCCATCACCCCGACGCTCTTTACCGGCAGGAAGACGGCGAAGGCCTGACTGGTCTTGTCGTACCAATCGGCGGCGCGCAGTTCGTCGATGAAGATTGCGTCGGCGCGGCGCAGCAGGTCGGCGAAATCCTTCCGCACTTCGCCAAGAATGCGCACGCCGAGACCGGGGCCGGGGAAGGGATGGCGATAGACCATCTCGTGGGGCAGTCCAAGGGCGACGCCCAGTTCGCGGACTTCGTCCTTGAACAGTTCGCGCAAGGGCTCGAGCAGTTTGAGATTGAGCGTGTCGGGCAGGCCGCCAACGTTGTGGTGGCTCTTGATGGCGTGAGCCTTGCCGGTTTTGGCGCCGGCGGATTCGATCACGTCCGGGTAGATGGTGCCCTGGGCCAGCCAGCGGGCCTGGGGCAGCTTGGCGGCTTCGGCCTGGAAGACTTCGACGAACTCGCGGCCGATGATCTTGCGCTTGGCTTCCGGATCGGCCACGCCGGCCAGATGGCCCATGAACTGGTCGGTGGCATCCACGTGGATGACCTTGACGCCCAGGTTGCGGGCGAAGGTTTCCATGACCTGTTCGGCTTCGTTGAGGCGCAACAGGCCGTTGTCGACAAACACGCAGGTGAGCTGATCGCCGATGGCCTTGTGCAGCAGCGCTGCGACCACCGAGGAATCGACGCCGCCCGACAGGCCGAGGATCACTTCGTCCGAACCCACCTGGGCACGCACCTTTTCGATGGCCTCGTTCACGTAGTCGGGCATGTTCCAGTCGTGCTGGCAGCCGCAGACGTCATGCACGAAGCGGGCCAGCATTTCCTTGCCCTTGATCGTGTGGGTGACTTCCGGGTGGAACTGCACGGCGTAGAACTTGCGGGATTCGTCGGCCATGGCGGCCAGCGGGGTGGATTCGTTGGAGGCGATGACCTTGAAACCCGGCGGCAGCTCGGTGACCTTGTCGCCGTGGCTCATCCACACATCAAGGAAGCACTTGCCGTCTTCGTCGCTGCGATCCTGGATCCCGCGGAAGAGTTCGGAATGACCGCGGGCGCGGAGTTCGGCATAACCGAACTCGCGCTTGCCGGAGCTCTCGACCTTGCCGCCAAGTTGCGAGGCCATGGTCTGCATACCGTAGCAGATGCCCAGCACCGGCACGCCGATCTCGAAGACGGCCTGAGGCGCCTTGACCTCTTCGGCGGCATAGACCGAATTCGGTCCGCCGGACAGGATGATCCCCTCGGGCGCAAAGTTCCGGACAAACTCGTCCGACACGTCGTAGGGATGGATTTCGCAGAACACCTGCTGCTCGCGCACACGGCGGGCGATGAGCTGGGTGACCTGGGAGCCGAAATCGAGGATCAGGATTTTCTTGTGCACGGCGGGTTCCGTAGGGTGAAAACGGGAAGCCGGCAATTATACCGTCACGGGCAGCCCTCCGTATAACCGGCGCCAATGCCGTCGCCAGGCTGGTCGGAAAGCCCTTGCCCGGCGGGCCTAAGGGAGCAAAGCCGATTCCTGGCGCCGCAAGGGTCGGCGGCGGTTCTTGCTCCGGGCACCGCCATCACAGGGGAGATTCGCTGTAAACGCCGGCTTTCGACGTACCGAAGCGCTTGACCGTGCCGTCCTGGACCATCGCGGCCAACTTCTTGAGCACGTCGGGATCGACCCGGTACGAGTCGCTGCGGTCGACGGCGCCGCAAACCTTCGACCCAGCGCCGGATTTACTCGGGCCGACCGCCCTGAACTGCTGGCCGCCCTTCCTGCCGGATGCCGAACTCGGTGGCAATCGCGACTTGGCCACGGCGGCATCCGATGACCGTCGGCACAGTGTCCAGCGTCGCGGGGATTTCAGGCTTGTCGGGCGGATGCGTTGGCTTGGGTGGCTCCGCCGTCCATCAAACCCGACACCCGCAGCACCCGCCGTTCCACCGCGCGCTCCAGCACCAGCGAACCGGGCGCATCGGCCAGCGTAAACCAGCGCTTCGCCCGGGTGATCCCGGTGTAGACCAATTCCCGCGTCAGGATCGGATTGAGCTTGTCGGGCAGCACCAGCGCCGCGTGGGTGAATTCCGATCCCTGAGATTTGTGCACGGTGAGCGCATAGACGGTTTCCACCGCCTGCAGCCGGCTGGGCTGGACCCACTTGACGCCCTTGCTGCCGTCGCCCGCCGGGAAGGCGACCCGCAGCGGCCCTGCTCCGCCGGCCGCGGGCAATTCGAAAACGATGCCGATGTCGCCGTTCATCAACCCCAGGCCGTAGTCGTTGCGGGTGACGAGCACCGGGCGGCCGGGATACCAGCCTTCCGCCGCACGGATCAGACCGCTTTCGCGCAGCCAGCCGGCGATGCGCGCATTGAGGCCTTCGACGCCCCACGGGCCGCGGCGCAGTCCGCACAGCAACTGAAAACGGCCGTGAGCGGCGAGCACGCCACGGGCCCAGGCGTCGATGACCTCTTGGGTTGCGCCGTCGCCCGGCCGGGTGGATTCAAGGGTTTGCAGGTAGTGGCGATAGCCCTGCGGCGGCGCGCCATCCGCATCGCGGCGCAGCCTGCCGCTGCCATCGTCGCCGTCGATGACCAACCGGCGCAGGGCGCGCTCGCCCTCGTCGCCGAGCGGTACACGGGCCAGATCGGCGTAGCCCTGGACGACGGCAAGGCGAACGGCGTCGACATTGCCGGCGTTGACCGCCGCCGCAAGCTGGCCGATGCCGCTGTCGCCGCTGAAGCGATGGCTGTGGCGCAGCATCGCGACGGCCTGATCGAGGGGCGTGCCGGCCGGATCGGCGAGTGCGGCCAATGCCGGGTCAAGCGGTTCGCCGGTGACTTCGGCGAGCCAGCCCAGCGTGGCCGGCGCGTAGTGCCCGCCCTGGGCGCGGCGGCACAGTTCGCCGAGCACGGCGCCGGCCTCCACCGACGCCAACTGATCTTTATCGCCGAGCAGCACCAGCCGCGCCGCGGGGGGCAGCGCGGCGAGCAGCGCAGCCATCATTTCCAGATCGACCATTGACGCTTCATCCACCACCAGCACATCCACCGCCAGCGGATTGCCGGCGTGATGGCGGAAATGGCGGGTGTCGGGGCGACTGCCGAGCAGACGGTGAAGGGTCGTCACCTCGGTCGGGATGGCATCGCGCACGGCTTTGGTGTCAGGCAGGCCGGACAGGGGCAGCGCATCCACCGCGCCGGCGATGGATTCATTGAGGCGCGCGGCGGCCTTGCCGGTAGGTGCCGCGAGGCGGATGCGCAACTTGCCGGCCGCGCCATCGGCCAGCGCCAGCGCCTGCAGCACGGCGAGCAGACGCACCACGGTGGTGGTCTTGCCGGTGCCGGGGCCGCCGGTAACGATCGCAAACGCATTGCGGGCGGCCAGCGCACAGGCCATTTTTTGCCAATCGGGGCCGGCGACGCCGGGCACCGGCGGAAACAGCACGCAGAGCGCTGCGCGTA
>ERZ650300.488-NODE-488-length-24036-cov-31.389016_pt1 | contig 24036 bp, 27 predicted proteins | sample MGYA00376236_ERZ650300 | MGnify/ENA primary metagenome ERZ650300 (study PRJEB26733, sample SAMN07839303) | wastewater metagenome | biome: urban; feature: wastewater treatment plant; material: waste water | place: USA: North Carolina | collected 2016-04-28 ...
TACGACCCTTACGGATCAACTGATTTGTTGTTGCCATTTGGCAATTCTCCCGTTAATAAAAAACCCAAAAAAAGACGACTTTTTGAGGGCATGCAATTGTATGCTAAGACGTAAAAATGGTCAACATTTCAAACTACATGTAATGTTGACCAAATCAGGGCTTTTACAAATTTCTATCTATTTTAAAGGGTTTATTTTTTACTTGAAGCATTTCGTCTTTTTGTAACCTTTTTTTCAGTCGGCTCTACCGCAGGTTTTGCTGCAACTTTTGAAGCCGCAGTAGGTTCATTTGGTACTAAAGAATCATTATTATTCTGTATGGTCTCTTCAACCTCATCTACTGGATATAAATCTGCAAGATCTTCTTCCACTTGTAGGGCTGGTTGCTGCGGTGCGACAGCATCGTGAGGTTCAACCATTTGATCTGCGAGCTGTTCTAGCCCTTGTTGAACACGCTCTTCGGTTGCGACAGGCGCTGTGACTTTGTCGGACTTTTTCTGAACTTTTACCTTAGCAATACTTTGATGACCATTTAACTCCACTTCAGCCCCAAGCTTCAAATCTGAGCTATCGGTATCTGATGTACTGCGCTGTGACAGCAGTCGTGGTGAGGCTTTCACCAAAAGCTCAAGTGAGCGTTCATATGCTGTTAAAGCACTCAGGCTAGTATCTTTTTGTTGAATAATATATTGACGGGCTTGTGAAAAAACCAGTTGTGCTTTTTGGTGTACATCATCAACAAGGCGCAAACTATAAACTGCACTTACCCCTGCACTGGCAATTGGTGTAAGTTTGGCTAACTTATTCAGTAGCGAGAGGTTAGCAATCGACTGCCCCCATTTCAGCTGACCATCGGCATTGGTCAACCATTTCTTTAAGTCTTCAATCTGATTACTTGAACCTAAAAGCTGTTGTAACTGAGAGACATCGTGCGTTTGCAAGGTACTTGAAATGGCTTTTATCGCCATCAACAAAGTTTGTTTTTCTGCAATCAGCCCAAGATCAATCTGTTTAAAAATAAACTGGACGATGTCTTGATCGGATTCTTTAGTTAAGTCAAAACCATAAGAACGTCCCACTTGGTAAATCATACGTAACGACATCACCAAGGAAGCAGGGACATCTACGGTTGAGCCCACAAAGCCCGTTGCTCCAGTCAGTGCACCTTGCAAGATAGCAATAATTTTATTTTGTTCGGACAGTGCCTGACTAATCCGTTTTGAACGGTCGACATCTTGGGTCAACATTTCTAAATCACGCACGCCCGCTTCATCTAAAACCGCATCGACCGAGCTCATACTTGAGCTAAATTGATTAAGCTGGCTAAAAAAATAATCTGCGGCTTTATCGGAAAGTTGTGGCGACACAAAATGCGCGACTCGATTTGCGTTGACATAATGACGTCCTAATAAATGACGTGATACTGTCGGCAGATGGTCTCTTAAGACTTGCTGCGGGTGTTCATAACGCTTATTTTTCGATTTTGTTTTTGTACTCGCACTATCACCAGTTGTAGCATTGGTCAGTGCTGAGGCCGTATCTGGGCTCACTTGGTTTAATATGTTTAAACCTGTATGGCTGAGCTTTTTAGCCACTCCGAAGGCATTTGAAAAGAAACCACTGCGCTGTTTATTGTTTGAATCGGCCATTCCGTACTCCGTATTTTATAATCTTTGATTTCTAGCTAAATACTAGGTGTAGTACGCATTTATCTCAATAACAATATGTATCTTTTAGTAAAGTTGAAATGCCCTGCTCCCGATTTTAAGACAAGTCAAATTGGCATAGGATTTGCCATAAGAATTAAAAATTCTTTCTGCTATTATGATCTGCATTGAAAACATAAGAGTTGCAATTGGCTTAGAAATAAATTGTTGATTCATCTTTAAGCGCAACTCTGCAAAACCACCATATAAGGGATCTTTAAATGAAACGTGTAGTAATCACTGGCATGGGTATCAACTCATGTATCGGTAATACTTTGGAAGAAGTTACTCATGCATTACAAAACGGGATTTCTGGGACACGTTTTAACCCAACCTATGCTGAACTCAATTTTAAAAGTCATATCAGCGCTGCTGCTGAACAAGACTTTGATGGTATCGACCGTAAGCTAAAACGCTTTATGGGTGTTTGTGCCATGTATGCATACAATGCTGCAGTTGCTGCGGTTGAAAATGCAGGCTTAACAGCAGAGCAAATTGGTGGCAACCCACGCTATGGTATCGCGGGCGGTTCAGGTGGTGGTTCAACTGCATCTGTAGTTGAAATGAAAGAATTGTTAGACACCAAAGGCGCACGTAAAGTTGGTCCGTTCTTCGTACCACGTAATATGTCGAACACAATTACAGCAAACGTTGGTGTTGCTTTTAAAATGCAAGGTGTTGCACACACCATTACCAGCGCATGCGCAACGTCTGCTGATGCAATTGGTTATGCCTACAACCTGATTCAATTGGGCAAGCAAGACCTCATGCTTGCAGGCGGTGGTGAAGAAGATCACTGGTCTCAAAGCCTGTTATTTGATGCGATGGGTGCACTGTGCTCAAAATACAATGACACACCAGAAACAGCGTCTCGTCCATACTCTGCTGACCGTGACGGTTTCGTGATTGCTGGCGGTGGCGGTTTTGTAGTGCTTGAGTCTTTAGAACATGCGCAAGCACGTGGTGCCAACATTTTGGCTGAAGTTGTGGGCTATGCGGCAAACTCTGACGGTGCAGACATGGTTGCGCCATCGGGTGAAGGTGCGACACGTTGTGTACTGATGGCACTTGAAGAAGCAAAACAACACGGCGTAGACAAAATTGACTATGTGAATACGCATGGTACGTCGACGCCTGCTGGTGACATCACTGAATTAAAAGCAATGGAACGTGCATTTGGCGAAGGTCAAGTTCCTCCACTCAGCTCGACCAAATCAATGACAGGTCATAGCTTAGGTGCTGCTGGCGTACAAGAAGCGATCTACTCAGTCCTAATGATGCAAAATGACTTTATTGCACCAAACATCAACGTGACTGAACTGGATGAAGGCGCAAAACCATTTGATATCGTGCTTGAAAAACGTGACGCAAAATTGAATACTGTGATGAGTAACAGTTTCGGTTTTGGCGGCGTAAATGCATGTCTCATTTTCAAAAAGTGGGAAGGCTAAGCCGCCCATTTTAGGGTGACTTGATGGATGCTCCTTCTGATGCTTTCTTGTGGGTAAAAGCATTACATATTATTGCCGTGGTGTGTTGGTTCGCTGCATTGTTCTACTTACCACGGCTCTATGTTTACCATGCCATGAGTGATGATGCCGTCAGTCATCAACGTTTCGAGGTTATGGAACGTAAGTTGTACCGTGGCATTATGTGGCCGTCGATGATTGCAACACTGATCACGGCACATTTCTTGGTGGATTGGGGTGATGCAACGCGCCACTACCATGAAGCCCTGTGGTTCTACCTCAAAGTCGGCTTGGTTGGACTGTTGGTGATTTACCACTTTGTTTGCGGTTATTACCGTAAGAAATTGATTGGTCATGCGCACTACAAGTCACACAAATTTTGGCGCTTCTTTAATGAAATGCCGACCCTCATTTTATTTGCTGTGGTGATTTTAGTCGTGGTTAAACCGACATTTTAAAATCCCACACTTAAAAAGCCCCGATTGATTCGGGGCTTTTTAATGTCTGTACAAAATCAACAGCACAACTCAAGATCAGTATTACGAACGTATCCAAGATTGACGAATTTTTAAATTGAGTGGGGTCGAATAATATTTCTCAATCGCCCAACTCAAAATAAACACCGCGATAAAATAAACAGGCAACAACATCAACTTTTCAGCCGCTACAGTTTCTTTGGGGAAATACACCACTTTCATTAAGCCGAGAACAATCAAATGAAACAGATACATTTCATAGCTACGCTGTCCAATCCAGACCAAACTCCGTGCCGTGGATGAGGTAGGTTTAACTTTCGGGTCTTGGGTAAAACACAATATGAGTAACGCCGTAAGTAAAGCAAATACGCTGATGCCCCAAGTACTCACCTCTTTGATGGGTGCATAAAAATATAAAGCGGTCATCAGCAACGCTGTTGCTGCAACAATCATTTTTTGATTGTAAATTGCACCTTTAAAATGTTGCGCATACATTGCGGTGAGGCAGCCAATGGCAATCCCATCAAAGCTGGAGAAATAATGATACAGATAAGCGCCGCTTTCCTCGCCAAAATGGAGGGCACGAAAATACGGTGCATACGCGATGACAGCGAGCAGAAAAACAATAAAGCCTTTGCCTCGACCCAGTGCTAAACACAGGACAGGAAAGGCTAAATAGAAGACTTCTTCAACCGATAAAGATCACAATACGCCAAAGGCATAGTTCACCCAACCGTATTCAATAATCAGTAGATTCATCCAGAAGCTCAAAGCTGAAAGAACAGTCACAGCATAGGACACCTCTACGCCATTGGGCGACTGATTGATAAAGGGTTGCAATCCTAAACTTCCGAGCACACTGACCATCGCAACCAATAACACCAGACACGGTATGATGCGGGCAAGACGACGGATATAAAAATCTTTCAGTTTAATCTGCGCCAAAGATCCACTACGCTGTAAAGTATGCTGGGTAATCAAAAAACCTGAAATAACAAAAAACATGGTCACACCATAGTTGCCGTTTCGTGCAATCAAGGTACTTAAGCTCTCGCCTCCGATTAGGATGCCGAGAAAGGTATCGTGTAATTTATACGGAATATTGAAATGGTGAATCAGCACCAACAGGATGGACACGCCACGCAGGATGTCGATTTTATAATTACGCATAAATCATTATTAAAATTTTAAAGTGCCTCATTAAAAGTGAAATCGCCTGATTTAGACAGCTTTTATATATAAAATCATACAATGATCTAACACTGAATTAGAACCCATTGATTCAGCTCAAGTAAAAAAGAAAGCCCTACTTATGCAGGGCTTTCTTTCAAATATCAAAAGTACAGAATAAATGTTACTTAGTTGTCCAGTTGCTGCCCTAACAGACGTTTTTTCATACGCGGCTTGTACAGCAGTTGATACGTCACGGCTAGAACAATCACCCATAGTGGACTGATCATGAGTGCACGAAGAGTATCCGCCTCTAAACTCAAAATAATCAACGTAAAGAACAAGAAGATTAAGACCACATAAGACATCCAAACACCGCCCGGCATCTTAAAGGTCGATTTTGCATGGAGCTCAGGACGCAATTTACGGTAACGGATATAGCACACCATAATAATGCTCCAAATACTGATGAACAGAATCACACACAATGAGCTGGCTAATGTAAAGGCTTCAACCGTGTTCGGTACAAAGTACTGTAGCGCCGCACCTGCCATGATAAAAGCACATGAGAAGAATAAGCCTTTTGCTGGTACCGCACGTTTTGATAGACGCGCTAGACTCTGTGGTGCTTGCCCTTCTCTTGCCAAACCAAACAGCATACGTGATGTAGAGAACACACCACTATTCATTGAAGACATCACTGAAGACAGCACCACCAAGTTCATAATGATGGCTGAAGTTGGAATACCTGCATGTAAAAATAGTGAAACGAACGGACTTTGATCCGCAGGAATTTGATTCCACGGCGTCACCGACATCACCACAAATAATGACAAGACATAGAACAAAATGATACGGGTTGGAATCGCATTCACTGCTTTCGGTAAGTTCTTTTCAGGGTCTTTGGTTTCAGCAGCCATGGTTCCAATCAGCTCTACACCGACAAAGGCAAAGAGTGCAATTTGGAAGCCTGCTAAAAAGCCACTGCCACCTTGAGGGAACATACCACCATGTGACCAAACATGACTGAAGCTTGCAACTGAACCGCCCGGTGCTTGGAAATGGCTAAACACCATAAAGCCACCAATCACGATCAGCCCTAAAATGGCTAAAATTTTGATTAAAGCAAACCAAAATTCAATTTCACCAAAGAGTTTCACAGTCAGCAAATTTAACCCAAGGACAAACAGCACACAGCCGACACTGATTAAAGCCTGCCCCATGGGAGTAAAGGCCATGTCTGGCGGGAGCCAAAAGCCGAGATAGTTAATAATGGCTGCCAAGTCCGCAATACCGACCAAGACCCAACCGAGCCAATAGGACCAACCGATATAGTAACCCGCACCCGGCCCAATCAGATCATGAGCCATGTCGATAAACGACTTATAGTGCAAATTTGACAATAAAATTTCGCCCAATGCACGCATTAGGAAGAAGAACATGGTCCCGATAATCATATAAATGATCAAAATAGAAGGACCAGCAAGAGAGATGGTTTTGCCCGAACCCATGAACAGGCCCGTACCAATCGCGCCACCAATGGCAATCAATTGCAGGTGGCGGTTGGATAATTTCCGTTGTAATTCATGCGATGATGCATTTGCACCGTCAGCTTGTGGGGTAGTCGTCATAATTTAACATCCTGTTAAAGTCCTTTTTTGCGTATAAACCATGTTCATACAGTGCTCGTTATCCTAACGGGCGGCATTTATACGCTCATCAGCACTTCGGTTGAAACCCAAGCGCTGATATACACGGGGAGAGTTTAAAAAATTAGTTTTGTGCAGCCGTCACTGCAATTTCGATCAACCAGTTTGGATTAACCAAATCAGCCTGAATCGTGGCACGTGAAGGCGCTACACAACCATTCATCCAATCAATCCAAATCGCATTGACTGTTGAAAAATCAGAGAGATTTTTGATGTAAAGCTGAGCAGATAACAAACGTGATTTATCTGTATTTGCCAAAGCTAAAAGCTCATCAATTGTTGCTAAAATTTCACGGGTCTGACCTGCGACATCATTGTCGGTATTTTTTGGCACTTGCCCTGACAAATACACCACTTGATTAAACACAGTGACTGCACTCATGACTTCGTTGGTGTTGAATTTTTGAATGTCTGAATGTGACATAGGTCTTTCCTTGTATGAAACTGTATAAAAATAAAATTTAATCTTGGATAAAATTGACACGTGCAGTGACAGCACACATCAGCTCATAGCCAATCGTGCCTGAACCTGCTGCGACTTCATCAATGCTGAGTACAGCACCCTGTTTCGATGTACCCCACAGCACCACTTCACTGCCGACTTGGGCATTTGGAAGGTGAGATAAATCGACCGCCAACATATCCATGCTGACACGTCCGACCAAGCTGCTGCGTTGTCCATCAACTAAAATAGGCGTACCTGTTGCGGTAATCCGTTGATAACCATCGGCATAACCACAAGCCACAATACCCACACGCATGTCGCTTTCAGCAATGAACTTTGAGCCATAACCGACGCTATCGCCTGCTTTTAATTGCTGAATGGCAATCAACTCGCTGCGCAAACTCATGGCAGGTTGCAAATCCCAGTCTTGAATGGAGTGGCTTGGATAATCTGGAGAACTACCATAGAGCATGATGCCGCTACGGATCACATCCGACTGCAACTGTTCATGGCGGAGAATGGCTGCACTGTTACTGACTGAACGTGCACCCGGTAGATCATGGGTGATGGCATCAAATAACTGACATTGATGCGCAATGCCGTCACGTCCGAAACGCTCACCATCGGCATCCGAAAAATGCATCATATGGGTCAAACGTTGAACTTGAGGCAAGCTGGAAAGCTGCTGCCACACTTGACGGTACTGTTCCGGACGAAAACCTAAACGGTTCATGCCGCTGTTCATTTTTAAATAAACATCGAACTGCGCCTCTAAAGGAAAACGCGCTAACCATTCGAGTTGATATTCACTATGAATACTGAAGCTTAGACCCAACTCATGGCAGTCAAATAGGTCTTGCTCTGAGAAAATACCTTCGAGTAACAGAACTGGACCTGTCCAGCCCAAAGCACGGATACGTTTCGCCTCTGCCAAATCGAGCAACGCAAAACCATCGGCAGATTTGAACGCTTGATAGACGCGTTCAATCCCATGACCATAGGCATTGGCTTTGACCACCGCATAGACTTGGCTATTCGGCATTTTAGTGCGAGCAACATTTAAATTATGCTGCAGTGATTGGCTATGAATCACTGCAGTAATTGGACGTGGCATTTTCTTCTTCCTTGAATCAATATGACCTAAAACGAATTAGGCTGCTGAAGGATAACGTTGAATCGATAGACCTTCAGTACTGATGTCTGGTTGATGGTTCATCACCAAGTCACTAATGAGCTTGCCTGAACCACATGCCATGGTCCAACCCAAGGTGCCATGTCCTGTATTCAAGAATAAGTTTTTAAAACGAGTCGCACCAATAATTGGTGTAGAGTCTGGTGTCATTGGACGTAAACCCGTCCAGAAACTTGCTTCAGCTAAATTTCCACCTGGGAATAAGTCTTGAGTCACCATTTCCAAGGTTGCACGGCGGTCTTGATTTAAACCGTGGTTGAAACCACTCAGTTCAGCCATACCCCCCACACGGATACGTTGGTCAAAACGCGTAATGGCAATTTTATAAGTTTCATCAAGAACCGTAGACTGCGGTGCAAATGCAGGATCTACAATTGGAATGGTCAGTGAGTAGCCTTTGACAGGGTACACAGGCAAATTCAAATTCAATGGTTTTAAGAAATCACGTGAATAACTACCAAAAGCAAGCACATAACGGTCTGCTGTAAGCACTTGACCATCAACCACTACGCCTTTGATTTCATCACCTTCAACCACTAGTTTTTCAACATTTTGGTTAAATTTAAATTCTACGCCCATGTCTTTCGCAAGGTTTGCCAAAGCATTGGTAAATAGGTAACAGTCACCTGTTTCATCATTCGGTAAATGTAAACCACCAACCAGTTTGTCTTTGGCATAGGCTAAAGCTGGCTCGACTTTGGCTAAGTCATCTTTTAATAATAGTTCGTAGTCGACGCCACATTCTTTTAACACTTGGATGTCACGTTGTACTGCATCAAGCTGTGCTTCATTACGGAAAACCTGCAAAGTTCCTTTCGCGCGGTTTTCATAGTGAATGCCTGTTTCTTTACGCAGTTCACGTAAGCAGTCACGGCTGTATTCAGCAACACGCGTCATACGCTCTTTGTTAATGGCATAGCTTTGTGGATTGCAGTTTTTCAACATTTGCGCCATCCAGTTCAACTGCCACATGCTACCATCGATGTTAATCGCTAACGGTGCATGATGTTGGAACATCCACTTCACAGCTTTAAATGGAATACCAGGTGCAGCCCACGGTGTAGAATAACCTGGAGAGATTTGCCCTGCGTTACCAAAGCTAGTTTCTTCAGCAGGACCAGCTTGACGGTCTAAAACCGTAACGCTTGCGCCTTGTTGTGCAAGGTAATACGCACTTGCAACACCGATGACACCACTACCTAAGACAATTACACGCATGACTGATCCCTTACACACACTAGTTTATTTCACTAGTATATTTTTAGGTTAATAGTTTTTTTCACTGTTTTTAACATTATAATCTAGGTAAATCGCCATTTTTGTCGCGCTAAAATTCTAAACATAGGAAATTTATAATGCGTAAATTAGATCGGATTGATCAGCAGATTTTAGACATTTTGCAGCATGATGGACGAATTGCGATTAGTGAATTGGCCTCTCGCGTTAACCTCTCAACCACACCGTGTTCGGAACGTGTCAAACGCTTAGAGCGCGACGGTATTATCATGGGTTACTACGCACGCCTCAATCCACAACTGGTCGATCGAAACTTATTGGTGTTTTTAGAGATTAAGCTATCGGCCAAGTCTGGCGATGTGTTTGATCAAGTGGCACGTGACTTGGTCGAAATTCCTGAAGTTTTAGAATGCCATCTGATTTCAGGTGAATTCGATTATTTAGTCAAAGCCCGTTTAAAAGAAATGAGTGCTTACCGATGCCTATTGGGTGATTTACTAAAAAAACTGCCCTCTTCAGCATCATCGCACAGTTATATTGTGATGGAAGAAGTCAAAGAAAGTTTTTATTTGGACATTCGCTAACAGCTTATTAAAAATACGCATTTTAAAATTGCATTCATTTTAAATATTTAAAACCTATCGATTCCCTATTGGAAGTTCTGCACCATGTTTAACAAACTCATGTCTAGTCTTGGCTTACAAGGCATTCAAGTCGATACTCGTCTACACACCACCGCGCCACAAGCGGGTCAAGCCATTCAGGGTGAGGTTATTTTTAAAGGTGCCGCGTCTAATAAAATTATCAACGGTATTTATTTAAAGCTCATGACCACAGCCGAAGTTGAAACGGATGATGCTGAGTACAATAGTGCGTTAAGTATTGCCGAATGGCACATTAGCGGGGCTTTTGAGTTACAAGCCCATCAGTCACATGCATTTCCTTTTTCGATTCAACTGCCCTTTGAAACGCCAGTTACAGATGTGCCTTGCCGCGTCAATAAAACCCGAGTGTGGTTACATACGCATCTCGATGTGGACTGGGGGCTCGATGCAACTGATAAAGACTATTTACAAATTTTACCGACACCGGCTATGCAGGCGTTTATTCAAGCCATGCAGCAATGCGGTTTTCAGTTAATGACCATCGATGTTGAAAAAGGTCAACTACGTGGCAACGGCTTCCACTCGAGCATTGGTTGTTATCAAGAACTTGAATTTAAACCTACGCAATTGTTCAACAGTATCAATGAAGTTGAAGTGTCCTTTGTGGCAGAGCAACATCAAACCCATGTGCTTTTAGAAGTGGATCGTAAATTTCGTGGTGATGGCTTCAACAGCCTTACCATTCCCCATCAGCAAGCCAATCCTGCACTGTTAGTGAATGAAATTAGACGTATATTGGGACTTTAATTTTTAATCCCTGCGCACGACTGTTTAAATGTAGAAAAATCGTGCGCAGTCGAAAAAGGCGTTATTTAAACCCTGTCCGAATTAAATTCTGTCTGAGTTAAATCAAGTCCAAGATATCAGCAAAGGTTTTAATTCGTGCTTTAGGTGCGGCTTCCGTCAACTCTTGATCAGAACCATAACCGTATTCCACCGCAATGGTTTCAATGCCGTTGCGACGTGCACCCAAAATGTCATGCTCACGATCACCAACCATCAGACATTCTTCTGCTTTTAACTGCTCTTTTTCTAAAATATAAGCAATCAACTCTCCCTTATTGGTGCGCTCACCGTTCAGTTCACTGCCATAAGGGTGCACAAAGTATTGCAGTAAATTGAAATGCTCTAAGATTTGACGGGCATAGACTTCTGGTTTTGCTGTCGCCAAATACAAGTGATAGCCCTGCTCGGTCAGTTTTTTTAAGGTCGGTTCAACATCGGCAAATAAATGGTTTTCATATAAACCTTTCACCGCAAAACGCTCACGATAGCCCAATAAAGCTTGCTCTGCCAAAACATCATCCACTGCAACATTTAAAAGTTTTGCCAAAGACGCTTTTAGTGGTGGCCCAATAATCCAGTCAATGTTTAGATCTTCAGCAATGGGATGTCCGACTTTGTTTAAGCCATAACGCGCACTGGTGGTAATGCCAACTTTCGGATCTGTTAATGTTCCATCTAAATCTAGCAAAATATGTTTAATCACAGCTGATCCTTCTTGGGCTTTAAATAAAATACTATCGAGAGTTCTGCTAAAGTTGCCTATACTATCGCAAATTTTCGCAACAAGGATATTTCTGTGCGCGCAACCGTACTGTGCTTTTCTGGTTTAGACCCTTCAGGTGGTGCTGGTTTACAGGCCGATATCGAAGCGATTGGTCAAAGTGGTGCGCATGCAGCCATTGCGTGTACAGCACTCACTGTTCAAAACTCGCAACAAGTGTTTGGCTTTGAAGCGACGTCAAAAGAATTGCTGTTAGCTCAGGCGCACGCTGTTGTCGGTGATTTACCGATTAAAGCCGTAAAATCTGGCATGTTAGGCACCACAGATAATATTGCAGCACTGGCTGAGTTTCTACGTGAACATCCTGAGTACAAGTATGTGCTCGACCCTGTTTTAGTGGCAAACAGTGGCGGTTCACTGGGTGATCAAGCAACCTTGGTCAAAGCCTTTGTTGAGCTGATCCCATTGGCGGACATTATTACCCCAAATACAGTTGAACTACGAGCGTTAACAGGTCTCGACGACTTAGACGCCGCGACACAAAAACTGTTCGAAATGGGGGCCAAAGCGGTACTGGTCAAAGGTGGTCATGAAGACACACCAGACTATATTCGTAATGCCCTGTTTGTGAATGGCGAGCTCATTTCTGAAACTCGCTGCCCGCGTTTAGCAGGCGAATATCACGGTTCAGGTTGTTCGCTGGCGAGTTTTATTGCAGGTCGTTTGGCGCAAGGTGACAGTGTTAAAGTCGCAGTACATCATGCCGAAACATGGCTCTTTGGTGTATTAAAACAGGCAGAAACACCTGTTGAAGGCGGTCAAAAAATTCCAAAGCGTTTTTAAGTTAGAAAAAAACTGCAAAGATAAAAGCCAGTCCATGAAGAAATGGACTGGCTTTTTTTTTAAAATTCTAGATTTTAGTTTTCGGCACAAAATGAATGAGTCACCTTTGGAATGGAGTATTTAACCATCTTGATGGCGTTGTTTTAAATGTGCCACATGCTCACGGTTGGTTTTCCATGACTTTTCTAACACTTCTTTTTCAATCCGAAGCTGAATCCGTTTCAGTTTCATCGCTGGAATCACCACTGTGTCAAAGGTCTTAATATAATCGACCCATGCTTTACCTTTAAATACCGTACTGGGCATCGCAGTTTTAAACTCGCATTCAGGCATAAACACCACAGCAGAATGGATATAATCTACATCGACAATATCTTGCAACACACTTTGCAGCACTTTGACGTGTTTATAATTTTGATGCAGCGGATTTTGAAATTTAAAACTCTTTTTATAAATTTTCTGCGTCCACATCTTTTGACGTTCACCACCAAAAATCCAGCCCTTATAGTTTTTGGTTTCAATCACAAAAACACCAAAGGGACTCAATAGAATATGGTCTATTTGAGTTGTCCCTCCCTGCTCATCAGGCAAAGTCACATCGTTAATTAAAATATAACGCTCATCCAAATATAATTTCACATGCGCTTGAACTGCGAACTCACCGAATTTTCCTTTCAGATAAGGCTTAAACGCTTTTAAAAGGCCGATCCCGAACAAGATCAGTAGCATCCACCACAGTTCTGAAAACACATTCCCCACAATTTGACTCATCATATTATTCATCGTTATTTGAGTTAGAGACACGATTCTTTAAAAGAATACAGATTAAAACATAAGGCACTGATTTTTAAATTATTAAACAAAAATACGAGCGTAAAAACTCCGAAACACATGCTTAATTCGCATTTTTCTCAAGTTTCAATAAAATATCTTTATTGTCCAAACCGCCTGCAAAGCCAACCAATTTTCCATTCGCACCTACCACCCGATGGCACGGCGCAATAATTGAAATCGGATTTTTGCCATTGGCTGCACCCACTGCACGAACGGCTTTGACATTACCAATCTGTAGCGCAATATCTTTATAGCTTCGGGTTTCACCAAACGGAATTTGCAGTAAAGCCTGCCAAACTTGCTTCTGAAAATCTGTCCCCGCAAAATCCAAAGGCAAATCAAAACTTTGACGTTTTGCCGCAAAATATTCGCTCAACTGTTTCTCTGTTTCCAGCAAAATCGGATGCTGATTGTGTTCAACCAACTCAGCTAAGCGTACCCGTTTTGGGTTTTCATTTTCCCACAATACGGCAACCAAGGCTTGATCATGTGCCACCAGTCTCAGTACCCCGACAGGAGATGGCATATATTTAAAAAATAAGCGCATGGTTCACCACAAAAATTGTCTATGTATGCAACATTATGACGATGAAAGTTTCATCAGTACAAGCCCAGAAATGATTAAAACCGCTGCGAGCATCCGCATGGCATTGGCAGGTTCACCTAAAATCAAAATACCAACCAAAAATGAACCAATCGCGCCAATCCCTGTCCAAACGGTATAGGCAGTGCCCAAAGGTAAGGTCTTCATGGCATAAGACAGCAGCGCAAAACTGGCCACCATAAATACGAGGGTTAAAATACTCGGTGTCAGTTTAGTAAAACCATCCGATACTTTCATTGCATAGGCCCAAACCACTTCGAGCAAACCTGCAACAATTAAAATCACCCACGCCATACGCAAAACACCTTTTATTCCGAGCAGAAACAACAAAGCTTCAAACGAAGGATCGCTTGAAGCTCTACATATTTGAATGAATTTAGCTGGATGAGAGTTTCATCAAAATCAGTCCCGATACAATCAGCACCGCAGCAAACATCCGCATAGCTGTCGCGGGCTCACCTAAAATAAAAATCCCCACCAAGAAAGACCCAATCGCACCAATTCCAGTCCAAATGGTATACGCAGTCCCTAGCGGCAATGTTCGCATTGCATAGGCCAGTAAACCAAAACTTAAAATCATGAACACAATGGTGATGATGCTGGGTGTAAGTTTGCTAAACCCTTCAGACAGCTTCATTGAATATGCCCAAACGATTTCAAACAGACCCGCAAAGATAAGAAAAACCCAAGCCATGCTACTGACTCCTCTTTACTAGAGTCAGGCCGTCCTGACGAATTTTCTCAATATGAGGGAGGTCGTTCCTCCTAAATATGCCTCAAATTATAGCAAAGAGTGCACCAAAATGAATTATTTTCACACTTAGAAATCATTAAAGCGCAAAAAAGAGTGATCTGAACCAGCAGATCACTCTTTCAGCACAACCTTGGTGCAATCTTAGATATTCACTTTAAATCTAAACTTCTTGCTTAAAATTTAAAGCGGAGACCCATTCCGTACTGCCAACCTTTCTCTTCGTCACTTTCAGCCTGCCAAGCCGTCGCTTCATTGCCTTTGCTATATTCATAGGCAATGTCCACATAAGGCATGACTTTTTTGCTGATCTCATAGCGTGTTTCAAGACCGACAGCTGCATTACTAAGGCCTGATTTTTTGGCATATTTAGAGTCATCACTGAAAATAATATTCATATCTAAATAAGGCTTGAAAATCAGCTTTTGGGTCAGTAACAAGTCCCGCTCAGTTTCTAAACTAAACGCAGCATAGTTGTCTGCACCAGCATATACGTAAGCATCAGTTTCAAAGAAATACGGCGCTAAACCATGTAAGCCAAGCACCCCATCCACTTTTTCTTCCGTATCCCATCCCTGCTGTTCATGCTCCACTTTTTCAGCTCGGTAACGTGCACCCGCCTGTACATCCCAAAAGTCTGAAATCATACGGCTATACAGCACTTTGGCATCATACTCAGCCTTAAGCGATTCCTGCTTATCCGCATGTACTTTGATAAACAGCTTATTTTCATCTGTCCCGATACGGGTTTCAAACTCAGACTTTAAACTGCCATCGCCGTCTTCATTTAGCAACCATTTGTTATCAATGGTAGTGACCGCATAAATTTGCGCACCGTGCTCTTTGCGGTGATCATGCATATGTGCTGTTGAATCATGATGCTGTACATGTTGTGCGCTAGACTGCGGAGCAGCTTGAGTTGGAGTAGTCATCACCTGATGCTGTGTATGTTGTGACATAACAGAGTCAGTGGTCATGGACATATTTGCATTTGCTTCAGCAGGCATATGATGCCCTTCATGCGCCATAGTTGCAGCACTCATCAACACGAAAGAACTACTCAATATGCTTTTTGAAAAAAGATTAATGGTGCGCATGATGATCTCCTTTCTGAGCCTTCGACTGTTTGCTTGGTTGAGTCTGAGCTTGCTTCTCCGATGAAGGCTGACCCACCGCATTTTTCTGTTTCAGCATCTGAGCATGTTCATCGGCACTATGCTGATGATGCTCATGTGGCATATCTTTGGACTGAACTTGGCTTGTAGATTTGGCTTTTTGTTTTTCATGCTGTGCATGAGATTCGGCAGCCATAGCAAACGAACTCAATAAGACACTAACAGCTAAAGTAAAACCTGAAAAAAGATTAGTGATGCGCATGTTCATCTCCTTTTGGTTCAGCTTGAGCAGCTGTTTTTTGCTCTTGAATTGGGGTGCTGGACACTTGACTATCACTCACATTGGCCACAATCAGTTTATTCATCATGCCTGAGCTCATGTGATACAGCAGATGACAGTGAATGGCCCATTCGCCTAACTCATCTGCGGTCAGTAAAGCAGTCACTGTTTTGCCCGGTGGCACAATCAAAGTGTGCTTATTCGGCATATCCACGGCGGCTTGTCCATTTTCCAGTTGCATAAACATACCGTGCAAATGCATCGGATGCGCCATCATGCTGTCATTGATAAATTTGATCCGAATACGCTCGCCGTACTTCACTTTCAACGGTTCAGCGTCGCTAAATTTTTTCCCGTTGATGGTCCACAAATAGCGCTCCATAGTTCCACCCAAACGAATCACTAACTCGCTCGTCGCCTCACGGGTATCTTTTTGAGGCTCTAAAGATTTCAGATCGCTATATTGCAATGCCTTATCACCTTTAGGAGTAGAGGCATTCGCCCAACCATACACTGGGGTAACAGCTTTCTGTACCGAACTTGTTGTCGCATTCTGTTGCGCATGACCCATCTGTGTATGATCCATCTCAGACATGGTTTCATGATTCATCTTCGAATGATCCATTTCAGGCATCGCTTCATGACTCATCTTTGAGTGATCCATTTCAGGCATCGCTTCATGGTTCATCTGTGAATGATCCATACCTGAATGTTCTGAGCCGTGCCCCATATCGTCCATGGTTAACAATGAGCGTGGACGTGGCGCAGGCATATGTATACTCTGTGCCATTGGGGTCAACTCATTGTGCAAAGTTCCAATCGCGTAGCCTGAACGGTCAATCGACTCTGCTTCAATTTGGTAATGCCCTGCTTTCGGCTCCACAATCACATCATAAGTTTCAGCAGTTCCAATCCGAAACTCATCCACTGGAACGGGTTTAACGGGTTGACCATCTGCACTGACCACAGTCATTTTTAAATGAGGAATACGGATATCAAAAAAAGACATGGCTGAGGCATTGATAAAACGCAACCGAACCTTCTCATTCGGCTTAAACATACCTGTCCAGTTCTGCTCAGGCGTTTTACCATTGATCAGGAAGGTATAACCCGTGACATCCGACAGATCCGTTTTTAGCATGCGCATTTGGTTCCACATGGAACGGTCTTGCCACGCGGCTTTTAAGCCCTCACGCTGTACTTGTTTCCACACGTCAGCAACGGTTTCACGCTGATTTTGATAATATTCTGCAGAAATCTTCAAATTCTTCTGAATTTGTTCACTGCTCTGCTCATGGAAGTCCGACAGCATCACCACATAATCACGCTCGGCTTTTTCATGCTGAGCTAAAGGCTTTTTGTCTTTGGGATAAATAACCAATGCGCCATACAGCCCATCTTGTTCCTGTCCTTTAGAATGCGCATGGTACCAATAGGTTCCACTTTGGCGCACTTTGAACTTATAGACAAATTCGCTCTTCGGCTGAATACCATTAAACCCGTTAAAACCTGGCACACCATCCATTAGCCCGGGCAAAAGCAAACCATGCCAGTGGATCGATGAATCCTGTTTTTTTAAGTTGTTTTTAACCCGAATGACCGCATCATCGCCCTCCTCAAATTCAAGCAAGGGAGCTGGAAACTGTCCGTTGACACTAATCCGCTTGAGCGACTTACCAGTTAAGTTGACGGGACTTTCATCAATCACCAATTGGTATTCTTTGACTGCGGCAAAGCTCCACGAAGATGATATCAGACACACCCCAAGGATGAGGCTTTGTTTAAATTGAATAGACATGACTAAATCCTAATAATTTTAAAAATAAAGTTTTAAAAATCAGGATTAGGCTTTAGGAGGACGTAGAATTTCTTGCCAATAGCCCACTAGATGTTGAGCTTGATAACGAAAATGGGGGGATGATTGTACTAAAGCGGCTTCAAGCTGAACCACTGCAAGCGGTTCAACGTCTAAAAGCGTCAGCGTCGTTTGGCAGTGATACTGTGCACACTCCTGACACTGAACTTGCTTATTTTGCAGCATATCCAAGGCATGACAATTGCTCTTCGCTGTTATGTCGGTCTGAGCTATATGCATTTGATGTCCAGAGACTGGACTCGATGATTTCGTTTGATGACAGTCTGGCATGGTTTGCATACCTGCTTCATGCGCTGAACTTTGCTCACTGGTTGCAGCCTGCATACTTAGTTGCATCATTTGATGCATCGGCGCTGCCGAAGCTTGGGCAATACCACTCCACCCCATTACCAAGGTAATGAGTAAGACAAACCAAGAATGTGTCTTGAGCAATGAACGCACAATCAATCCTATTTAGTCAGTGAAGAATGATATTTCAACGCAACAAAACGCTCTTTGCATGTAAATGCCTAACCTTTTGTTGCTGATCCCAATCAACAGGATAAGCAAAGAATGGCTTATACACAAGATTATAAATTTAAATTCAATTACTGCGACGGTTTAACACCTCAGTAGACTTAAACAATAAAGTTATTTTTTAAACAGCGCTATTTTTAAGTACAGATGAATAAATCATCAGTAACAATCAGGCTTTCACACCATAAAAAAGGACTCAAATGAGTCCTTTTTATACATTTAACGTCTAAATACTAAACCATTGCTGTGTAAACGTTTGAATATTAATCAAGTTATCCATATCGTTATCAACATAGATATCCACCAGTTTATCCATAAAGTTATCCACAGGATGTATAGCATTTATACCTATGAGCTTAAACCTTTACCGCACCCACTTTTGCAAGCTCTGCACGCATATCATCAATCACAGCTTTATAATCTGGCTTTCCAAAAATAGCTGAACCAGCAACAAACATATCTGCACCCGCTTCTGCAATCTCGCGAATATTTGCAGGCGACACGCCGCCATCCACTTCTAAACGAATATCACGCCCTGAAGCATCAATAATTTTGCGCGCTTCACGTAGTTTATCTAAAGTCATCGGAATAAATTTTTGACCGCCGAAACCTGGGTTCACACTCATCAACAAAATTTGATCGACTTTATCGAGCACATAATCTAAATAATGGAGCGGCGTTGCTGGGTTAAAGACCAAACCAGCTTTTGCACCGCCTGATTTAATCAACTGTAAAGAACGGTCGATATGGTCAGAGGCTTCTGGATGAAAGGTAATAATGTCCGCGCCTGCTTCTAGGAAGTCACCAATCATGCGATCGACAGGTTTAACCATCAAATGCACATCAATCGGGGCATTGATGCCGTAGTTCTTGAGGGCCTTACAAATACCCGCACCAAAAGTCAGGTTTGGCACATAGTGGTTATCCATCACATCAAAGTGAACCACGTCTGCACCTGCTGCAAGTACATGTTCAACGTCTTCACCTAAACGAGCAAAGTCAGCAGAGAGAATAGATGGTGCAATTAAATAAGGCTTGGACATGCGTGTACCTGGCTTATACAAAAGGGAATAAAGGCATTATAGCAAATTCAGCTTTTGAACTGGGACTTGTGAAAAAAGAAAGCGCTAAGCTTTCTAAATTTGCAACGTAGCGTTGCAACATTCAACTTTTCATTTGGCTTGAAACTGCTATGGTAAATGATCAATCGACGAGGTAAATATGAAAAGTACTGCGGATATTGTCACGACAGATGCGGCTCGAATTGCAAAACGACTGGTGAATCACTGGAAACATAAGTTTGAAATCGAACAAGAACCCAGTAGTTTTACCATTATCATGCCTGAAGCACGGGTCCTTTTAAGCCCTCAAGCCGAACATTTACATGTCAGCATTGAGGCGAGTGAAGAAAAATTGAGTCACTTAGAACACGTGGTCTTAGACCACCTGATCCGTATGGGACAAACGCCCCTCACAGCAACATGGACACAAGTTTAAGTCAGCGGCTGAATGAATTAGTTTGATAACCGTTGCTGTTGGTTAAATTGGCGAATAGCCGCAATACGCTCTTGGGTCGCAGGGTGACTTTGGAAAAATGAACCAATGCCACCGTCCTCCTCTTCTTCGGACTTCCCTTGCGGCTGCTTTTCTTCCTCTTCGGCACGTGCATCGGCTTCCATACGTGCTAAAAAGTTTGCCAAATGTAAGCTGGAGATATGGTTTTTATCCAGCACTTGCATGGCATACAAGTCCGCATCACTTTCAAAATTGCGTGAATAACTGGCACCAACCAAAGCCACGGGCAAAGTTGTAAATAAGGCCGAACTGTCCCCCGTCACCGCAATCAACAGCACACTAAAACCTAAACTGGATAAGGCTTGCTGTAAGCTATGTCGCTCGACCAAGTGCCCTTGCTCATGTGCTAAAACCCCAATAATTTCATGATCATCTTTGGCTAAATTAACCAGTTCATCGGTCAAAATAATGGTGTTGTTTGGCAGCGCTAAAGCATTCGTTCCAATTTGTCCACCTGCACGAAACAGTACTTTGGCAGGTTGTCCATTGGCAACAAGGTCTTGATAGCTTTGTATGATTTGTTTTTGACGTGCAAGAGGGATAGTCGAAGGTCCCGTCAGCTTAAACACTTGTTCTTGCGCTTCATCGCCGAGTTTATAGATGGTATCGGCAGGTAGTTGCATCGCGACATAATGTGCTGCGCTTGGAATACCCCATCTTAAAATGGCGAAGATAAAAGCGGCAACAAACACCACACTAAACAAGATGAGACTTGGTGAGCGTTCTAATTTCCAAATCGAATGCTGTACATGCTTTTTGTTCAGCTCAAACCAGTCAGGCAATGCTTGTGGAAATTCAATCCGTGCATCATCTTTCAACTCAATCACAGGTTGAATCTGCCCCAATGCCCCAATCAACTGCATATCGGCATAGTAATAACGACGCTGCTGCTGGTTATAACAGATCAACACCGTTTCGCTATCTATCGGTGCAATCGTGGCTGGATAAGGCTTAGAAATCTGCCCATCGTAAAAGGTGATGTTTTGTTCCTGCATTTAAGCCTCGTTACAGCGAAATATCGATGTCAAAAATATCACTCAGCTCTTCAGCAATAGCATTCGGGTCATCTTGAGCCAAATTGTACATACGATCTGGATCATTTTTTAGGGTTAAAGTTAATGACTCAATTTGATACTGATACAAACGCACAGCAGCCCATGCCGATAACAAACCGAGCGAAAGAATTTTTAAAATCCAGTTGGTCATCACGATCCATGCATAATGCATTTGACCACAGTCCGTTTGGAAAGGACTACGCCCCAACGTGGCTTTATTCCATGTGGTAATAAAAATACGAGCCATCATCAGCGGCCAAATCATAAAAGCAGCAATCATATAAATCACCGCCACGATGATCCCAAACTGGGTTGGAGAACTGCTCCCCACTTGAAGGGTGAAGGCAACGAATAATCCTAAAACAAAGACAATTCCAATAAACAAAAACACGGGCACATACATGGCACGCATATAGTCAGGCCAATCGGCATGTAGCTCAAAACGTAATTGCCCGAGTTGTAAATTATCCAGCGTGTATTTTTTAAAATACCAAAACAGCACAGGGAAAAAGATCCCGAGGGTAAAGATGTAAATCAAAATGCCTTTCAGCGCCAAGATATAGGCTTCTTTGGTCGTGCCTGTAAAATAAAAGCGGCTATTGCCAAATTTACTGTTCCGCGCTCGGAAACGAATGGTTGAACGCACCAACCACGGAACCAATAAAAAGATGATGAGGAAACCAATTAAAGAAGCTTGCCAAGATACCTGAGCCAAAGCTGAAGCGCCAAAGTACACGCCCAAAGCAATAATTCGACCAATCAGGATACGTGTAGGTACACCCGTAAAATCAAACTTGCGGCGATAAAACACCGTGTTGCCATAAAAATAGCGTAAGCGTCTAACCTTCGCCCAAGGCGCATATAAACTGAAGGTAACAATGGTCAATAAGATATTCACAATCCAAATGCCAAAGTACTCTCGGGCATTACCACGGAACTGGAAACGAAAGGTCTGTCCCAAATAGGCGTTTGGCTCATCCGTGGGAACGGCTGGTGGAGGTGGCCAGCTTGCTTCAAAAGAAGCCTCTACAGGTGGCAAAGATGCCTCTGAATTTTGCATGTATACCCTATCTATTATTTTACTGTTTTATTTTTTAAGAACAAAAAATCAATCACCCAACCATGTTAATGCCAGTGCTGGATGATTTCTAGTCAAAAATTAAGAATAAATATGACAAATCAAGATTTAAGCTTCGAGCTGTACGGCATGAAACTGCAGGTGATCATCAATAAAACTTTGAATAAAGTAATAACCATGGTCATAGCCTGCATGTTCGCGAAGCGTCAGTGGCTGGCCCGCAGCCTGACAGGCTTGCTGAAATAATGCAGGATTGAGCTGGCTATAAAACTGATCACTCAAACCCTGATCAATTAAAATATCGGCAAAATGAGCTGTTTTTGTTTGGACCAAAGCGCTTGCATCATGTTTCAGCCACTCAGCTTGATCTGAACCTAAATAGTTTGAAAACGCTTTTTCGCCCCAAGGACATTGGCTTGGTGCACAAATCGGAGCAAATGCAGACACCGACTTAAACTTCTCAGGATATTTCAAGGCCAAGGTTAAAGCGCCATGACCGCCCATGCTGTGCCCGAAAATACCAATACGCTCTGCTTGTACAGCAAATTGCTGAATCACTAAATCATACAACTCTTCAACAACATAGCTTTCCATCTGGAAATGCTCAGCCCACGGCGCTTGGGTGGCATTGATATAAAAACCTGCCCCTTGCCCAATATCCCAATGATCACCTTGCGCAACCTGTTCACCACGAGGAGAAGTATCAGGCGTTACCAAAATCAGACCTAACTGAGCTGCTAAACGCTGTGCGTGCGCTTTAATGGCAAAGGTTTCTTCGGTACAGGTTAAACCTGCCAAATAAAATAATGTTGGACACGCTTGCCCTGCTAACGCTTGAGCGGGTAAATAAATACCAAACTTGCTCTCGCCTTGAAGGCTGATGGAATTAAATCGGTAAATACGCTGTTCACCATCAAAACTACGGTTAGATTGTACTAATTCCATCAGGGTTCCTTTTTAGATCCAAATTAAGGGGTTGTAACAGCTTTAGGTGGAAACAAGCGCTGTTCAAGTTGAGGAAGCATCAGCTCCATATTTTTACCCATCGACCACTGTGGTTCAGACGGTTCAAAACCTTGTGCTGTTTCCCATTGACTCACAGTCTTTTGTGCTTGGCTAAAAGCAGTTTCTATACTGTTTTGTTCACGCATTGCTTGATCGAAAAACGCCCGACCAAAATAAGTATAATCGGCTTCATTGGTACAACCAAAAGACTGACGGTCTGCTGCCGAAGCAGTAATGATCAAGGTATTGTCATTTTGCAGTGCAGGCACAAAACTCCCAGAGAAACACGATGAAATAACAATCACACGCCAGCGAATGCCCGATGCATCTAAGGTTTCGCGTAACCATTTCGGGTCGACCTGAGTTAAGTCTAAAGGTGCATTTTCCATTTCGAACTGGTTCGGTAAACCATGCGAGGTCATATATAAAAATAACACATCGCTTTCACGGTTCATCTGCTGTCCCATACGACGCAGTGCCATTTCAATACTGTGTTTAGAGGCAATCGGAATTTCTGTCCGTGTTGCAGGGTTATTCACCAACATCATCGAACGGCCCAACGTACCAAAACGCGTGTCGAACTGTTCTTTGATTCGCTCGACTTCTGAACGGAACACATCTTGATAACTCGCTCCCGCTACACCAAGGAAATACCAATGTGACTGGGCAAATTCGCCATATTGCACAGACTCAAGTGCTTTATTAAGCAAGCGACTTTGAGCATAGAAGGCATCTTCTGCAAAGGTTGGTGGCGTTTCTTCTACTTTCCAAATCGGCTGACTGGTGACTGACATTTGCCAAACCACAAGGGTAAACAGCGTGGCCAAGACAATCAGGGCACGCTCCCACCAAGGCCATTTCAGCTCACGCGAAAACACCCACACCACAGCCAAACTCTGCCAAACAAACAGTACCATGAACACATTCGG
>ERZ650300.492-NODE-492-length-23948-cov-26.679027_pt1 | contig 23948 bp, 21 predicted proteins | sample MGYA00376236_ERZ650300 | MGnify/ENA primary metagenome ERZ650300 (study PRJEB26733, sample SAMN07839303) | wastewater metagenome | biome: urban; feature: wastewater treatment plant; material: waste water | place: USA: North Carolina | collected 2016-04-28 ...
GACTACCGTTTATTCTTTTGAATTTTTTAAATCATACGATAATTCTCGGATTTATCAATTCGCCTAAAATAAAAATAGACCGAAAATTCGGTCTATTTTTAGGTACATCATAAATGATGGGATTATTTTGCAGTATTTAGAACTTGCCAAACATTCCAACGACCTTGTTTTTCAATTTCATTAATCAAGCGATCCGCAACTTCAGCTTCTTGTGGATATTTCAGCTTGTAGTTTTTCAAGGTTTGCACCGCATTTTTCTTTTGTTCCATCGCGATGTAGTTATTTGCTGTCGCTAAATAGGCTTCTTGAACACCAGCTTTCATTGCTTTATCGAGGTATGGCATCGCTTCGCGTTGACCACCACCTTCAGACAAAGCAAAACCGAACCAGAAGTTTGCTTCAGGGTCTTCTTGGTTAATTTTTAAAATACGCTGTGCATAAGCCAAAGACTTGGTGGTATAGACTGAACCAAGGTCTAAATTACGTGCCATAACGCTGGCTTTGAATGCACGGACCAGTACATCAAATGAAGCATTGTCTTTCGATGCTAACGTATCAAGCTGTTGTGTCACTTCTTTTAGTTTTAACTCAAAACCTTTACGTTCTTGGCGTTCTGTAAAGCGTGGTGGGTAGTGACGTGCTTTGCCTTCAACCAACTGTAAGAAGTCATCAATTTCAGTAATGTCGACTTCATTGTCACCTGCCAGTACGGCAAACTTCAACTGACGGTCTTTGCTGTTTACGGTTGGAATAATCAGTTTATTGGTGTCTAAAACCAGTTTTTTAGATGGATCGTCAGAGCGAGTCACTTCCATTTTAGTTACGGGTTGAGCCGCTGCTTTTTTTAAGTTAATTTCAAATGGAGGTGGCGCATCATAATTAAATGGATTGAGTGCATAAAATGGTGCAGTTAATTCAGGCTCTGTAAAAACGATGGTATCGCTATTGTTCTTCGTTGGGTTTGAGCTACACGCTGTTAAAAACGAGACAGCAAGAACAGCAACCGCTAAGGGTTTAAGCATCATAAGGTTCATCCATTCATTATTTTAAGAAGTGGTATAAAAGGCATGTTCGTCAGTCTAAAAAAACTCTGATGAACATGCAAGGTTTGCTATAGGCAGGTTTTCAAAAACTAACACTTTTCATGTTTAGTCGTTAGATGGCAGGCTTTGAGCTTCACATTCGCGGCGTACATCTTCCAAAATTTTCAATTCTTCAGCACTAAAGGGTTGTTCATTTTGTTGTTGCTTTTTAAAAGTTGGATCAAGCAAAGACAAACGTTGGCATAGGGTGTTCATCCGTTTCTCATTCAGCTGAATGCGGTCAAGTAGAACACGCATACCTTCAAGAATTGGATCAGACTGGTCTTGCGTTGCAGCATAAGGTTGGAAACCAATACTTTCTGCATAATCGCGACGACGTGTTTCTGCTTCATCTTTCGGTTTATCTTTAGAAATAAAGCGTGCAGGGTTACCAACTGCGGTGGTGTCGGCTGGAACAGCTTTGGTGACGACTGCATTTGAGCCGACTTTCGCATTTTTACCGACAGTAAAAGGGCCTAAAATTTTAGCACCAGCACCAACCACCACGCCGTCTTCTAAGGTCGGGTGACGTTTGCCTTTATTCCATGTGGTTCCACCTAAAGTGACACCGTGATATAAGGTCACATCGTCGCCAATTTCAGCGGTTTCACCAATCACGACGCCCATGCCATGGTCAATAAAAAAACGACGACCAATTTTAGCACCCGGGTGAATTTCAATACCTGTTGCAAAACGGCTAAAAGAAGACAATAAACGTGCTGAGCCTTTACATTCTTTTTTCCATAACTCATGCGCCATACGGTGCATGATCAAGGCATGAATGCCTGGATATGTGGTTAGAACTTCTAAAGTGTTTCGTGCCGCAGGATCGCGCGCGAATACAGCTTGTATATCTTCTTTGAGCTGTTTAAGCATTAGATTGATCCTCTGTTTGATCCGTATTTGACTTTTTCCATGTGCCGTTATTTAAAGCTTGTACACGACTAAAAATACCACGAAGTAAATGATATTCCATACGATCTAATTGTATACGTCCAAAAAGACGACGCAAGCGTAAAGGCAGTAATCGAGGATTTTTTGGATCTAAAAATTCAATCTCGGCCAACATTTTTTCAATGTGCGGGTAGAACTGTTCCATTTGCTCATGGGTGACCAAAGGCTCATCCCATTGCATAGACTCAGTATCTGTGACAGGCATAGTTGCAGTTTCATCTTTACCGCTTTCCACAGCAGCCAGTGTGGCCATACGCATTTCATAACAAATCACTTGAATGGCTTGAGCCACATTTAGTACACCATAGTCTGTATTTACAGGAATGGTGACATGATAGTTAGCCATGGCCAGTTCTTCGTTGGTCAGTCCGCGGTCTTCACGGCCAAATACAACAGCAACGTCTTGCTGATCATTCACCACTGCTGAAATTGATTTTTCAGCTGCGGGACGTGCGTCTAGCAAAGGCCAAGGAATGGTACGACTACGCGCACTGGTACCAAACACTAAATGGCAGTCTTTGATGGCATCGGCAAGGGTTTCAACGATTTCAATCTGCTCAATTAAATCAGTTGCACCCGCAGCCAAAGCATCGATATCGGGATGTGGATAGGTTTTTGGCGCAACCAAAACCAGTTTTGAGAGTCCCATCGTTTTCATGGCGCGCAGTGCGCTACCAATGTTCGCAGGGAGTGTGGTATTGACCATGACAATACGCACATGGGAGAGATGCGCTGAAACAGCGGCATTGTCAAATTGGCTCATGATTTTTCCAATGAATCTTTAAAATTTAAATAATTAAGAGAACTGACCGACTTCAGCCTGATATAAGTCCATGGCATCATCCATGCTCATATCCGCAGGTGGCGGTGGTACATCTACAGGTTTGGCTTCTTCATAGCTCACCGCTTTGGCTGCTTTGGATTTGACTTGATATTCCACATGAAGATTTTCTTTACCAAAATAGTCACGGAGTTTAGAAAGTAGTTCATCCTGCGGCGCCACTTTCCAATTAATCCCTAAGTGCAATTCAGCCGTGGCATACGGGTAGTCCAACAGCAATTGCAGCGGGATGTGATTACACATATCGACATTACAAAAGGGTGCAAGAATATTTTTTAAATCTTGGCTCAGTGTTTTTGTGCTATGTGTTGGGTCGAGACGAATTTGAATACAGTTGGCGCGTTTTTGACGAATTTCATTTAGGGTAAATGCTTTGGTTAAGCGACCCATTGGACGGTCAAAACCTTCACGCTCGTAAATTTCACCTTCAATTACCACCACTTTTTCATTTTGAATGATGTCTTTAAAACGCATAAAGCGTTCATGGTTCGCAGAGACTTCAATCCGTGAGGTACCATCATCTAAGGTCACCATCATTCGGTTCGGGAAGTTGGCTACATCAACCACAAGCCCAGCAAAAACCGTAGTAACACCACGACGGGTTGGGGTAAGTTCATTAATTTTATTTGGAATAAACGCTTTCAACTCAGTGCGATAGACATCAATTGGGTGACCGGTTAAATACAACCCTAGAGTGTCTTTTTCACCTTTGAGACGGACTTCATCTGACCAAGGTTTAACAGGTTTGGCGGGTTTACGTTGTACTTCTTCAACCTCACCAAACAAGTCCATGATGCCTGTTTCACGGTTTGAGCGAGCTTGATCCGCCGCTTGTACCGCTTCAGGAAGCTGCGCCATTAGACTTGAACGTTCAATGCCGAGGCAGTCTAAAGCACCTGAGCGAATCAATGCTTCTAAAGTCCGTTTATTGATTTTTTTCAGATCAATACGATGGCAGAAATCAAATAAGTCACGATAAGGCCCATCTTGAATACGCGAGTCAATGACCGACTGCATCGCTGCTTCGCCGACGCCTTTAATTGCACCGAGTCCATAAACAATCGTTTTGTCGTCCGAAGCATGGAATTGATAGATAGACATATTGACCGAAGGCGGCAATACCTCTATATCATTGTGTCGACAGTCATCAATCAAGAACACCACGTTATCGGTGTTTTGCATTTCCGATGACATCACCGCTGCTAAGAATTCAGCTGGATAATGCGCTTTGAGCCATGCCGTTTGATAGGCCACTAAGGCATAAGCTGCGGCATGCGATTTGTTAAAGCCATAACCTGCGAACTTTTCCATATAGTCAAAGATATGGTTGGCAGTGGCTTCATCAATGTCTTTTTTGGCTGCACCTTCCGTGAAAATTTGGCGCTGTTTGACCATTTCTTCGGGCTTTTTCTTACCCATCGCACGACGTAGTAAGTCCGCACCACCCAAGCTATAGCCCGCACAATACTGTGCTGCCTGCATTACCTGTTCTTGGTAAACCATAATGCCGTAAGTCGGCTCAAGTACACCTTCAAGTAGGGGATGGAGATATTCAAACTCGCCACCATGCATACGGTGGATAAAGTCTGGAATCAGGTCCATCGGACCCGGACGGTAAAGGGATACGAAGGCGATAATTTCTTCAAATTTGCTTGGACGTGCTTCCTTGAGCATTTTTTTCATGCCCACGGATTCAAACTGGAAGACCGCTGTGGTGTTGGCATTGGCAAAGATGAGGTATGCATCTTTGTCATCAAGCGGAATGAACGCAATGTCTAAAGGCACATCTAGCTGAATGCGCTTATTGATATTCTTCACGGCATCTTCAATGACCGTTAAGTTGCGCAGACCCAAGAAGTCGAACTTTACTAGACCTGCAGATTCAACATCGTCTTTATCGTACTGCGCAACACGGCCTGTACCATCTGCATCACACAGCACGGCAGAAAAGTCGGTAATTTTAGTCGGGGAAATGACCACGCCACCTGCGTGTTTACCTGTGTTACGGGTAATGCCTTCGAGTTTTAATGCCATTTCCCAAATTTCAGCCGCATCGTCATTGTCTGGGTTGGATGGGTTAGTGACAATATCTTTAAGCTGTGGCTCTGCTTCAATCGACTCTTCGAGGCTAAGACCTAAAGGCTTGGTCGGAATCATTTTTGAGATTCGGTCTGCCAAACCATAGGATTTACCCAAGACACGTGCCACATCACGAATAGCACCTTTGGCTGCCATGGTGCCGAAAGTGGCAATTTGTGATACTGCATCGCGTCCGTATGTACGCGCCACATAGTCAATCACACGATCACGACCAGCAATACAGAAATCGACGTCGAAATCGGGCATTGAAACACGTTCTGGGTTTAAGAAGCGTTCGAAGAGTAGTCCGTATGGGAGAGGATCGAGATCCGTAATTTTTAAGCTGTAGGCAACAAGTGAACCTGCACCTGAACCACGACCTGGACCAACGGGAACGCCATTACCTTTGGACCATTGGATGAAGTCCATGACAATCAAGAAGTAGCCCGGGAAACCCATTTTAAGAATGGTCCCGATTTCATACTCTAAACGATCATCGTATTCTTTACGTTTTTCAGGCCAGTATTCATCACGCGTTTCAGGTGGATATAAAAAGTCTAAACGCTCTTCTAAACCTTCTTTGGATAAATGTGCAAAGTAGGTGTCAATGGTATGGCCTTCAGGAATAGGGTAGTCAGGCAGGAAGTATTTACCTAATTGCAGAGTGACGTTACAACGCTTCGCGATCTGATAAGTATTTTCAATTGCAGAGGGAATGTCTGCAAATAATTCCGCCATTTGTTGGCCAGATTTAAAATATTGCTCTGGAGAGTAATTTTTTGGTCGGCGGTTATCCCCTAATACATAACCATCGGCAATACAGACTCGGGCTTCGTGTGCTTCAAAGTCTATTTCTTTCATGAAGTGCACATCGTTGTGCGCAACTACACCAATATTGTATTTTTTAGCCAGTTTTAAGGCTTCATAATTGAAGTCATCTTCACCTGAGCGTTCTGTTCGACATAGAGCCAAATAAACACGATTGCCAAATTTTGCAATCCATTCTTCGAGTAAAGGTTCGGCTTTTTGCGGATTCGATGTACAGAGCATTTTGCCGACATCAGATCGCATGCCAAGTAGCGCAATCAGGTCATGGTTTTGTTCTAAAATCCAGTCTTTTGCAACGCAAGGAATATCAAGCTGTTGACCACGGATAAAACCTTCTGAAACCAGTTCGGTTAGATTACGCCAGCCAACATTGCTCATCGCCAATAATGTCACGCGATGTTCAGCATCGTTCAAGCGAACTTCTGAACCCATAATCGGTTTGATGCCATTATCTAAGCATTTACCATAAAATTTTACAGCAGCGTGTAAGTTAGATAAGTCAGTAATGGCAAGGGCTGGCATACCTTCTGCCTTAGCAGCTTTGACTAAATCAGGTATACGTACAATTGATTCTGTGATTGAAAATTCTGTATGAATACCAAGATGTACAAAGTGCATAAGTGAGTCCCTGCAAAAACCGCTGAATAGTTTAACATGCTCTGCCTTCATTCTGAGTGCGATTCAAATGAATTGGCAAAATTTAATAGGCCGCAGTGTTTGGACTGTTTATTTTATTGTCAGTAAGTTTAAAACGACTTAGAAAAGGCAATGTTAGTCGCATTGTTTCTTGGCATAAAAGCCTTTAGCAGGCCACTGCTTGCTGAATGGCAAAGCTGCTTAACCGTCCATTTTTAAAACCAAAGTTGAGATAAGCCGTGTAGGGTGGGGCAAAGTCTTGCGGTTCTTTTAGAAAGGCTTTGATTTCATTGGGCTGCAAGAGCAAAACTTGGGCTTCACCTGATGCTGCCATACCTTGTGCACTGTATTTAAAGTCTTGTTTAAACTGCTGCAAAGTATAATTCGGTGTGATCTGAATATTTTGCACGCGTATATTTTCGCTCATCGCTTGAGTGCTTTCCCAGTCAAGCCAAACACGGCCTTTGGTGTGACCGAGTTGTTTTAAACTCGCTTTGTCTTTATAGAATTTTTCAGCCTGAATTTTGGGATTATCTTCGTTAAAAATCTCAAACTTTAGGCTTTTGGGTTGGGCAGTTGTAATACTGTATTCATAGTTGCCTGTACATTCGGCATATTGTTTGCTGGTTTTTCCATTCGGAGGAGCGAGTAATTGACTGACTTGATGTGCTGTCACAGGTGCATTGAGTTCAACCTGATTCACTTTCACACTGGTGACGTAGTTATAGGGATTTGAAGCTGCATGGCTGAGCATCGGCAAAAGACTTAGACTGATCAATAGAGTTGTTATTTTCATCGTTATAGCTTTTAAAAGTGTTGTTTGCCAGATTATATAAAACTTAGACCTGAAAAAAAGCTCCCAATATTGAGAGCTTAATTTTGTTAGCGTAGTTTAGACAGCCAATCGCCAACGGATTGTACAATTTGCACCATGATCAACAGCACAATCACTGTGAGTATCACGACACTGGTGTCAAAACGTTGATAACCATAAGAAATAGCAAGGTCACCAATACCGCCTGCACCCACTGCACCGGCCATCGCGGTTGCACCAATTAAGCTAATCGTGGCTGTGGTTAAGTTTAAAATCAGTGAACTGCGTGCTTCAGGTAAAATAAACTTAAAGATGATTTGTAGCGGAGTTGCACCCATTGCTTGTGCAGATTCGATAATCCCCTCATTCACTTCAAGTAATGAAGTTTCCACCAAACGACCAATGTATGGTCCGACATAAATGGTGAGCGGAACAATTGCAGCCCACGTGCCAATCGATGTTCCGACGATGAGTTTGGTTAAAGGTAAAACCGCAATCAGCAAAATAATAAAGGGCAGAGAGCGCAGAGCATTCACAATCGGGTTCAGGCTGTGATAAATCGCTTTATTTGGCAAAATACCATCAGGACGTGTGACCAATAAAATGATGGCCTGAATAAAGCCCCAAATACAGCCAAATAGCATTGCAAAAAACACCATATGAAATGTTTCTTGCAAAGCAGTAATAAACTGGTCAATCGATAAAGAGCTTTTCCAAAAAGGCGCTGTGATTTGAGTTAACCACTGGACAATTAAATCTCTCATGCCAGCTCTCCTGATTGTTCAACAGCCACACCATGTTGTTTTAAAAACTCAACTGCTTCAGCGATCAGGCTTTCATCGCCCAAGAGCTGAACAAACATTTGTCCAATCACATTGCCATCAATTTCAATCATGTTGGCAAACAGGATATTGAGACTAATATCAAACTGTTTAATTAAGTTTTGAATTACGGTTTCGTGTGCAGAGTTACCAAGAAATTGTAAGCGGTAAATACTATGATGATGCTTATGTTCGAGGTTATTCAGAAGCTTAATAGGTAGCTGTTGATGCAAAATCGTTTGAATAAAATTCTGTGTTGTTGCATGTTGCGGGCGACTAAATAAGTCCACCGTTTTCCCCGTTTCAACTACTTTGCCGAGTTCCATCACGGCCACATGTGAGCAGATGCTTTGAATCACATCCATTTCATGTGTCACCATGACGATGGTAATGCCTTGCTCTTGATTGATTTTTTTGAGCAAGTCTAAAACTGACTTGGTGGTTTGTGGGTCTAGTGCAGAAGTCGCTTCGTCACAAAGTAATATTTTAGGATGGTTGGCAAGCGCACGTGCAATACCGACACGTTGTTTTTGACCACCCGAGAGCTCGTCTGGATAAGCTTCTTTTTTGTGTTTGAGATCAATAAACTCAAGTAGCTCATTCAAACGTTTTTCACGTTCAGCTTTGCTATAACCTAAAAGTTTCATGGGCATTTCAATATTGGCTGCAACGGTTTTGGTTTGCAGTAAATTAAAATGCTGGAAAATCATGCCAATATTTGCACGTTCTTGACGTAATGCTTTTGCATCTAATGCAGTAAAGTCTTTCTGATTGATAATTACTTGGCCTTCGGTTGGACGTTCAAGTAAATTGATCAAACGAATGAGGGTACTTTTACCTGCACCACTATAGCCAATAACGCCAAAAATACTGCCTTCTGGAATGTCCAAATTGATTTGGTCCAGTGCAGGAATGGTTTGGCCTTTCAGCTGATAGTGCTTTGAAATGTTTTTAAATTGAATCATATCGTCAAAAACTACACAAAAATGAAAAAACAGGCAAAGAGACTTTGCCTGTTTCGTTGATTTGATTATATTACTATTTAGCTTGAGTAAGGTAGCTTACTGGCTTGTTCACATCAATTTTTGTGCCGCCAAAATGTTCTTGAACATATTTGCCTACTGCAGCGACATGGTAAAGCTCACCGACTTTTTTCAGTACAGGGTCATTTTGACGCGCTTCAGCCACCGCAAGTACGTTTACGTTCATTTTTGTGGTTTGATCGATTGGCTCATAGTAAATCGCATCTTTCAATACGTTTAGACCACCTTCCATTGCAAGGGTATTACCCAAAACAATGGCATCAACTTCGTCTTTCACACGTACAGCCGTTGCCATTTGAATAGGCTTGATGACGAGAGCTTTGTTGTTTTCAACGATGTCTTTCGAAGTGCCTTTCACGAAGTCAAAGTCATTTTTTAACTTCACTAGACCCGCAGATTGTAATAATAACAATGCACGTGATTCGTTCGCACCATCATTTGGAATCGCAATCGTTGCACCATTTTTAAATTCAGCCAGTGTTTTTACTTTGCTTGAATAGATGCCCATTGGCTCTAGGTAGGTCGTTGAAAGAGGGGCAATCTTCGCTGTGTTCGCTTCGTTATAGGCCACAAGGTAAGCATAAGATTGGAATGCGTTGACATCGACTTCATTGTTTGCAACAGCAGTGTTCATTGCAACATAGTCAGTGAAGTTTTTAATGTCTAACTTTAAGCCAGCTGCTTTAGTTTCTGGCAAAGTTGCAATGTGGCGCCAAATATCAGCATCAGAGCCAGTCGATGCGATGGTTACTGTTTGCTCAGCTGCTGCAGTATCCGTTTTAGCCGCATCTGTTGCAGGTGCTTCAGGTTTGCTACAACCGGTTAAAACAACAGATAAACCCAGCGCAATTCCTAGAATTTTTTTCATTTTTTCTTCCCGATTAAGCATCCAAACGAGGCTTAACTTAGCTGAACAATAGAGAGATCAATTGATTTTAAATCAGGCATTCCTGATTTGATGCATATGACTGTAATGTGAGTTTTGCAAGTGTGCAATTCGATATCAGTCGAATATAGGCTTTCACTTTGGAAAAGATTAACTTTTTCAACTCACTAGAAACATCTCTGCTCAATCGTTAAATTTTGCACATCATATCAACAAAGTAATATTCGATATAGAGCATAAAAGTTCAATACTTATCTTATTTAAAGATTAGTAATTTGCATTTTGTTTATAATTTTATAATGAAAACAATATATTATTTTTAATTAATCTATTTAAAAATAAGAATTTGCATAAATTTTGTGCTTTATAAGATTTTATCTAAACTAAATACAAAAAATAGATATAACGAGTATAAAGTGTAAAACCTAATGTATGCAGAGTAGTCATCCTAATGCTCTTAAAAGAACGGCATGGGCTTAATGCATTTGGTGTATAGGAGAAATAGTTATTACAAGGTGTATGTTCTATTTTTAAAGCAACTTAAAGAGTCTTAGTTATTTTTTGATGCTTGTGAGAACAAACTAAAGCAATCACTAAAAAAGAGTGATGCTTTAGTTTGAGCTGTATGCGAAGAAGTTGAAATATCAAAAAACCAAAGGCTCGGTTGATATTTCAATCAATTATCCCTTTAAAAAGGTTGCAGATTCATATGCAGGATTTGGGTAGCTATAGAAACCTTGTCCTGTTGGAAGACCTAACTTATTTTGATTGATGAATTCGTTTTCAAGGCGTTCCTTAATACGTGCCATGATTGGGTTCACATCAGCATGTAATTTTGCAATATTGTATGCTGTTGTAATACCAATAATATCCAAAATTGCAAATGGACCTTTAGGTGAACCAAATGACTTCATCCATGTTTTATCGATGGTATGAGGGTCAGATACTTCGTTTATCCAAAGCTCTAATGCTGAAACACAGTAAGGTAGTAACATTGAATTTAAGATAAGGCCAGGTTGCTCTTTATAAACAGGTAAAGCCACCATACCAATTGCTTTGGCAAATTGTACTAAATCTTCAAATACTTGTTTGTCAGTGGTGTCATGCCCCATGATTTCAGCCATGTTGTTGACCCAAATTAAATTGGCAAAATGTAGTGCTAGGAATTTCTCTGGGCGACCGGTCAAGTCACGGAACTGGCTTGGCAACAATGTTGAGGTATTGGTTGCGAAAACGGTTTTAGCGGGTGCCACTTGACTCAATTTTTCATAAAAATCGGTTTTGATACCGACATCTTCAGGCACTGCTTCAATGACTAAATCCGCATCTTGCACGGCTTCTGCAAGGTTTGAATAGTAACTGAGATTGTTAAATGTATTGTCGAGTTGTTCTTGGGTCGCATTAATATCGCGTTTATAGCATTCGCTTAATTCAAAGAACTTAGCTTTGGCTTTAGCAAGTACTTCGTCATTAATGTCATATACCGACACTTTAAAACCATGAAAAGCGGTTTGAAACGCAATTTGATAACCGAGTACACCACTGCCAGCAACAGTTACATTCTTAAAATTCATTCTATATTCCTTGTTTTATCCTTGATGAAAAATGTAGTGTTCATATCCATGTGCTACATTTATTCGCGCCAGCGTTTTATGTGTTTGAAGCGCAAAATTGATGAACAAATAAATTGCTCATAGGGCTATTCTGCCGTGGCTTTTTTATGCTAACTTGACGTAATGAGTCAATTTTTTGACGTATTGAGACAGGGATTGTGGAAATGAATCAGGAAGATTCAATCGCAGTTGAGTACCCGAGAAATATCCATGAGGATATGGTGCATAGTTCAGGGCTACGTGGCTATCTAGAAGTCATGCAACAGTTGGGGACTGATCCACTACCGTTACTGAAAAAGTATGGGATTCAACTCGAACAATTACAAGATGACAATGCATGGATTTCACATACAGCACTAATCCAACTTCTAGAAGAAAGTGCGCAACAGGCCAACTGTGCCGATTTAGGTTTGCGGATCTCTCAGTATCAAGATATTGGCATTTTGGGTGTACTTGGGCTGATCTTACAAAGTGCATCGACACTTCATGAAGTGATTAAATACAGTTCAGATTTACTGTTTTTACATGGCTCTGCTCTACGTTTATATATCAATGATCGTGTTAGCACAGATGCATTTGAACCCAGCTCGGATATTGTAGAGCTTATTTTTGATATTCAGCTCCATGACGCTACGCATATTTTGAGTAAACGACAAACCATGGATCTGGGGCTTGCTGTGTGTCATCGGGTTCTACGTTATTTGAGTGGTGAGCGTTATCAGCCGCTCCGAGTTGCACTACCGCACAGTCCAATTGCGCCCTTAAATGTGTATAAACGGTTTTTTCATGCCGAAGTCATGATCGATCAACAGCATGCAGCTTTGTATTTCCACAGAGATATGTTGAATATTACTTTAGATAGTATTGATCATGGCTTACGTGAAATTGTGGACAGTTATCTGGATAGGAGTTTTCGGAGTCATCAAGGTTCATTTAGTGATCGTGTACGACATGCGATACGCATTCATTTATCGGGCCCAAAGGCCAATAAAACAGATATTGCAAATATGCTTGCGATGCATCCTCGAAGCTTACAACGTAAATTAGATGAAGAAGGGACCAGCTTTGAGCAGATTCGAGATAAACTCAGACAACAGTTGTTGTTGCAATATTTAGCAGACTCAAAAGCATCGATGAGTCAAATCGCTTCTGTACTGGGTTTTTCCGAGCAGTCCGCATTAAGCCGTGCTTGTAAAAATTGGTTTGGTGTAACACCGAGACAGCTAAAAAAGCTTCGCAGCGGTTTGCAATAAAAAAACCCGCATTTAGCGGGTTTTTACGGTATGAATGTTTTTAAGCATTTTCACGCGCAATAGCACGATAACCAATATCTGTACGATATTGCATACCCGTAAATGTAACTTGACCACAAACTTCTAAAGCATTGACTTGCGCTTCAAGTACGGTATCGCCAAGAGCTGTGACACATAAAACACGACCACCCGCAGTCAAGATGTGACCGTCGGCACTCATTGTAGTGCCCGCATGGAAGATTTTTGTGTTTTCAGGAGATTGACCAAGACCAGAGATGACGTCACCTTGACGAACGGTTTCTGGGTAGCCTTCAGCTGCAAGAACAATACCAATTGATTTGCGTTCATCCCATTCAGCTTCTGCTGGAAGATTACCTGCAATACCAGCTTCAACCAGATCGACCAATGATGATTTTAAACGCATCATAATCGGCTGAGTTTCAGGGTCACCAAAACGACAGTTGAACTCGATCACTTTTGGTTGACCTTTGTCATCAATCATCAAGCCTGCGTATAAGAAACCTGTATAAATGTGACCGTCTTTTTTCATACCTTCAACGGTAGGACGCATCACTTCATTCATGGTTTTTTCAAATACATCTGCAGTCACCACAGGAGCAGGAGAGTAAGCACCCATACCACCCGTGTTTGGACCTTGGTCGCCTTCAAAAATACGCTTATGGTCTTGAGATGTTGCCATTGGTAAGATGTTGTCGCCATCAATCATACAAATGAAAGACGCTTCTTCACCAGCAAGGAATTCTTCGATCACAACACGAGAACCAGCATCACCAAACTTGTTGCCCGCCAACATGTCATCAATCGCATCAAAAGCTTCTTGATTAGTCATGGCTACAATTACGCCTTTACCCGCAGCAAGACCATCGGCCTTGATCACGATTGGCGCGCCATTTTTTTCAACAAATGCTTTCGCTGCATCGACTTCAGTAAATACATCGTAGAACGCAGTAGGAATGTTGTGGCGTTTTAAGAAGTGCTTAGCAAAAGCTTTTGAGCCTTCTAGCTGGGCAGCAAATTGAGTTGGGCCCCAAATTTGAAGCTCAGCCGCGCGACAAGCATCAACTACACCATTTACAAGCGGTGCTTCTGGACCCACAATAATCAAATCTACTGCATTATTTTTTGCAAAGTCGATAATTGCAGCATTGTCTAAAATGTTGAGTGCAACATTTTCACATTTGTTTTCTGTTGCAGTTCCTGCATTACCTGGTGCAACAAAAACTTTTGCAACTTTTTCATCTTGCGCGATTTTCCATGCCAACGCATGTTCACGACCGCCATTACCCAAAACTAAAATGTTCATCTTACTATCCTTTTTTAATCCCTCCCAACCTCCCTTTGAAAAGGGAGGGGCATCACGAATTTAAAGAGTCCTTTAATTCATGACAAGTCCCCCTTTAAAAAGGGGGATTTAGGGGGATTTTTGAATATGAATTATTGTAAATTAATGACGGAAGTGGCGCATGCCAGTGAAGACCATTGCAATACCTGCTTCATCTGCAGCAGCAATGGTTTCTTCGTCACGCATAGAACCGCCCGGTTGGATAATACATTTAATGCCTGCTTTCGCTGCATTATCAATACCATCGCGGAATGGGAAGAATGCATCAGATGCCATTACAGCACCTTCAACCACTAAGCCTGCGTGCTCCGCTTTAATCGCAGCAATACGCGCTGAGTTAACACGGCTCATTTGACCTGCGCCTACACCAATGGTTTGACGACCTTTAGCATAAACAATGGCATTTGATTTTACGTATTTCGCAACTTTCCATGCAAAGATCAAATCATCAATCTCAGCATCCGTTGGTGCGCGTTTCGTCACGACTTTTAGATCATCTTTGGTGATCATGCCTAAGTCTTGGTCTTGAACCAATAAACCGCCATTTACGCGTTTATAGTCAAGTTGTGGCGCACGCTCATCAAGTGCAGGTAATTCACCACACACGAGAACACGAACATTTTTCTTCGCGCCAGTGACTTCAAGCACACCTTCAGCAATGCTTGGTGCAATGATCACTTCCACAAACTGACGGTCAACAATCGCTTGTGCAGTTGCAACATCTAATTCACGGTTGAATGCAATGATACCGCCAAAAGCTGATTCAGGATCTGTCGCATAAGCCAAGTCATATGCCGCTTGAATACCATCAAAAGACACCGCAACACCACATGGGTTGGCATGTTTAACGATGACACAAGCAGGTTTTGCAAATGATTTCACACATTCAAGTGCGGCATCTGTATCTGCAATGTTGTTATAAGAAAGTTCTTTACCTTGAAGTTGTTTCGCTGTTGAAACAGAGGCTTCAGTTGCTGTGCTTTCTACATAGAATGCTGCTGACTGATGCGGGTTTTCACCATAACGCAAGTCTTGAGCTTTATTTAACTGTGTATTGAAGGTACGTGCAAACTTGTCTGCTTGACCTTCTTCCTTGCCTACGCGAGCGCCTAGGTAAGAAGCAATCATGCCATCATACTGTGCTGTATGTTCAAATGCTTTAACGGCTAAGTCAAAACGAGTTTCGTAAGACAAAGCACCATTTGCTTTTAGCTCAGCAACAACAGTGTCATAGTCTGTAGCATTGACCACAATACCGACAGAAGCATGGTTTTTCGCAGCAGCACGCACCATGGTTGGGCCGCCGATGTCGATATTTTCAATCGCATCCGCAAGTGAGCAGTTTGGTTTAGCGACTGTTGCAGCAAATGGGTAAAGGTTTACAACCACAAGATCGATCGCATCGATATTGTGTTCAGCCATCACAGCTTCGTCTAGACCGCGACGAGCTAAGATACCACCATGAATTTTCGGGTGTAGCGTTTTTACACGACCATCCATCATTTCTGGGAAACCCGTATGCTCTGAAACTTCGACTACAGCGATATTGTTGTCTTTTAACAACTTATATGTACCGCCAGTAGATAAAATTTCTACCCCTAGAGCAACAAGGTTTTGAGCGAACTCAACAATGCCAGTTTTATCGGAAACAGAGATTAAAGCGCGTTTAATGGTCATGATCTTCGTCACAGTTATCAAGAATTAAAACAAAAAGCCAAAAATAGCAGGTAAAAAAAATGCCCGCGGAAGCCGCAAGCATTTTATCATTTATTCACTCATTAAACCGTGAGCTTTTAACTTTTTACGTAAAGTTCCACGGTTAAGTCCTAGAATCTCCGCAGCACGTGTTTGGTTACCGCGGGTATATTCTAAAACTACAGATAGAAGAGGTTTCTCCATTTCTGCCAGCACCATGTCGTAGACCTGAGATGGTTGCTCGCCTTGCAGTTGTGCAAAATAGTGGCGAACTGCGCGATCTACGTGAATACGAAGAGCGACATCAGACTGTGCAGTAAAAATAGGAGATTTGCTATTCATGCGAAGTAATCCGAAAAATCTAAATATCACTTGGGTAAAGTGACATATATAAAGTGGTCTAAAATTAAAATGAACTTCGTTTTAGATCCTAAAACGACTAGTTCTAAAACTGTACATTTAGCATGCCACAATATCGCTAAGTTGGTCGAAATATAAGCGTAACAATAGTTAAATATTTGTTACCGACCTTTTTTAAACAAAAAAATCTGCTCAATACGCGATATTTCGATAACGCGCATTTTTGCTGATGTTCTATTTGTATTAAAAGACTGAGGAGATTGCAGCACTAAGCTTTTGTGGCGCGTATCATACCATTGTCTAAGAAAAAGTGAGCAAGAAAACTGCATTTTTTTTCACTTTTTTTACATTTTTTTTAAATTTTAGGGCTGGACTATTTCTAAACTGTAATGATTGAAGCTTTTACGGCTGACTGGCAGGCTAAATTTGAATTTGAACGGACTATTTTTAGGAATTCGTTTGATTCCAACCAGACTATCAATCAAATATTCATTTGCATGTAGTTGATAGGTTGAATCGACTTCACCATCCACTTTTAAAATGACCTTAAGATCTGGTAGGGGAAGACTGGTGTCATGATAGTTGATCAGTTCACCTGAAAATTGAGTTTTCTGTGCGTCTACACGTTTTACTTTTAATTTATTAATGCTGATTAGACTATAACGTTCTTGTAGGCTGCTACAGTTCAGTACAAGACAAATTTTATTATAGGTTGCGCCTAATGCGGGGCTGTTATTCAGGATATGTGGGTTAAACCATAAGTATTGGAAACACAATAAAGCCAATAAGCTGAAGTTAATTACACCCCAAAGCATATAGTACATCGGGCTTTTTTGCGGTTTCGCTGGATTGTTGTCTGCCAAATTCATGGCAGGATAGTTACCAATCGGGTCGGTACTAAAATAGTTTAAATTGTTTAAATAGGTTTTGAGGTCAATGTTGGAGTGCTCAACTTTCAGGTTGAAAATATCAAGCAAATTTGATGTCGACATTGAAAGCGCAGCAGATTGTGATAAATCAAAATGAATGCTGTCTACACGAGGAGAGGAAAATGCTGAATTTGAAGACATGCTCATGTCATTCTGATTCGACGATCTTTCCTCACCTGTGTCAAAAGTATGACCCGTGGTTAAATGCGAGAGCGCATTAAAGGTCATCGAACACTTTGGGCAACAAACCATACCTTGCGCAACAGTGAGTTGTGCAACACTTACTTTGTAGATGGTTAGGCATTTAGGGCAAGAGGTTTGTTTGTCGCTCATAGTGTATTAAGGGTTCATTTAAAGGGTGTGGCGTTTACCCGAGATTCGGCACCAGTTTTCATCACGTTTCTCGACCTCTAATATATCAAAAAACTCAGAATAAACACTAGAAACATCAGAAACTTGCTCTTCAATTACACCTGCAAGTGCGAACTCTCCCTCAGATTTGACCAAAGTTGCGAATTCAGGCGCTAACATCATGAGCGGGCCTGCCAAAATATTTGCAACAAAGACATCTGCTTTTTGGTCAGCCAGCTCTAAATTGAACTCGTCTGGTAAGCCGACATAAAGGTTCTCAGCCACGCCATTGAGCGCCGCATTTTGTTCAGTGGCTAAAATTGCTTGAGGGTCAATGTCTGTGGCATAGACTTTTTTTGCACCTAGAAGTAGAGCAGCAACACCTAAAATACCTGAACCGCAACCATAGTCGATCACGATTTTATCTTTAACATCAGTTTTACCTAACCACTGCAGGCAAAGAAAAGTAGATGCATGGTTCCCCGTACCAAACGCTAAGCCTGGATCAAGTTTAATGTTCACTGCATCTGGTTCTGGTGCTTCCATCCATTCAGGCACAATCCAGTATTTGTCAGCAATTTGAATTGGTTCGTAGGCATCCATCCAGGTGCGTTCCCATTCTTGGTCTTCAAGAAATTCGCTACGCATCGGTGCATCAGGCATTTGAGTGCGAATAAACGTTTCTAATGCATTGACATCAATTTCTTCATCGTCTTCTTGCGCATAAATACCTGTCACAATGACTTTATTCCAAAGTGGCGTTTCACCTGGAAGTGGTTCAAGTAAGTCTTGGTTTTCTGCATCATCTAATGTGACACTGACTGCACCCAAAGATTCTAAAAGGGTTTCAGTAAAATCGACTTGCGCTTGATCAACCGTAATATGAATTTGTAGCCACTTCACAGGAATAACCTAATATTTATGTATAAATAAATATTGTAGCGGAACAGGGGGCAGTTCGACAGCATTCCTCAAAATAAAAAAGGATGCCGAAGCATCCTTAGACCTACATGTGTTCTAGGCTTGTTCTGTACTGGTTTGAACCGATGGGGCAAAACGGTTGAGTAATGTCCCAAAGATGGCAGCAAAGATATACATAAAAATAGAATAGACAGCTGCGGGCATGGCAATCGTAGTACTGGCCATCACGGTGAGTGCAATGGTCATGGCAAGGGTGCTGTTATGAATGCCAATTTCAAAGGCACAGGCTCGTGCTTGAGCACTGTTGATCCCCAGTAGTCTTGGTACAAAATAACCAATCATTAAACTACAAATACAGAAAATGACTGTGGCTAAACCGACCTGAGTCAGATACTCCAGAATATGGGCGCGTTCTTTGGCTATTGCGCCAACAATGATTAAGACCAAAAATACAACAGAAAAAATACGTAAGGGTTTATTCAGCTTCTTGGTAAAAGAGGGTGCATAGTGGCGAATCAACATACCAATACAGACAGGGATAAGAATAATTGAGAAAACCTGTAAGATTTTACTAAACTGCATACTGACGTGTTGTCCATCCTGCATAAAGTACTGAATGGCAAAGTTGACAATTAGCGGTAAGGTAAACGCTGCAATAACGGAGTTAATGGCTGTTAATGTAATATTGAGCGCAATATCACCTTTAAACAAATAGCTAAATAAATTTGCAGTACTGCCACCAGGAGAAGCTGCTAATAGCATTAAGCCAACGGCAAGCAGTGGCGGTAAGTTGAGCACTTTGCAAATCACAAAGGCAATTCCAACAAGAAGTACCAACTGACAAAATAAAGCAACCAATACTGCTTTGGGGTGTTTGCTCACACGTGCAAAATCCTTCGGGGTTAACTCTAAGCCCAAGCCAATCATGATGATGGCAAGAGCTAGAGGTAACATAATAGTGATAATTCCTGAATCCATAGGTGTATATTCTCCTTAAAATTATATAAATCATGACCGTGAAATTATTCAGCTGCGGTCTCTTTCTTCAAAAATAAACTGTCATTTCTTCGCGAGATTAATAGGCCTAATAACGCAGCAAATACAAACATGAAAATAGAATAAATACCGGCAGGAATGGCCATGGCGGTGTTGCCTAAGACTGACAGGGCAACCGTAATGGCAAGTGCGGTGTTATGAATGGTGATCTCAAAGGAGCAGGTCAACGCTTGTTTTTCTGGAATATTGGCCAGATGTGGCACAAAAAAACCAATAAACATGCTACAGAAGCAGAATAAGGCTACGGCTGGCCCAATCTCAAACACATATTCAACAAAATTATGTCGCTCTAAGTACAGTGCGAGAAAAAAGATAAAAAGGAGACAGCTCGCAGACAAAATACGCATTGGGCGGTTTAATCTGTCGGCAAGTTTTGGAAAGTAATAACGTAAAAACATGCCCATGCTGACTGGAAGTAAAGTGATGAAAAAAACTTTCATCATTTTCATGGCGGGCATGTCAACGGGTTGTGATGTTTGTAGAAAGTACATCAGTGAAAAATTAATAATAAAAGGGAGAGTTAGTGTTGAAATGATGGAGTTCGTGGCTGTAAGAGTAATGTTGAGCGCAACATCACCTCTAAATAAATAAGTCAATAGGTTTGACGTTGGCCCACCTGGTGAAGCTGCAACGAGCATCAAACCAATCGCGAAAATAGGCGCTAAATTTAAAAACTGGCAAATGAGGAACGCAATCCCCACCAGTAGAACTAACTGTGAAAATAACGCGATGAAAATGACTTTGGGGTTTAGTGCGAGGCGATAAAAATCAGCTGGGCGTAGGTGTAAACCAAGACCCATCATCATCAAGGCCAAAGTCAAAGGCAAAAAAACTGTAAACAATTCCGAATCCATGGAATACCTTTTTTTATTCGTTTTTATCTTTTGTGTTTTTGAGTGTATACAGAATTCAATAATTTACAAGGTAGAAAAAAGGGTAAAAAATGGACTATTTTTTACCCTCAATACAGCATGAACTTTAAGTTGTTTTGCTTACATTCTTGGTTTAGGTGCTACAAAACCAAGGGCACATTTGCCTTTGATTTCTTTACCTTCGATATTGATTGATGTCGCTTTTGAGTCGCCTTGGCAAATGCTGGCTAACTCAGCTTCATCACCATGAATATTGGCATTTTTTGAGCTTGGGAAAAATTGAGGTTCACAGGTACCATTCCAAATAATGCCTCGATAGGCAAAACTAACCGCTGTTCCTTGTGACTTGCCTTTACAGACTTGTTGATAACGTTGACTATCATAGACCTTTTCAACTTTGTCGTTGGCTGATACAAAAGGCGAAAAAAATAAACCGCAGAGAATGGATGAAAAAAGAATCTTCTTATTCATAATGCTTACCTTTGGTTGTTGTATGATCAACTTATAGGATAAAAAATGATCAAATTAATACAAGGCTTTTCAGGTAACAAAACGCATCCTTTGTTGAGTTTTTGCTATTGCTCTGCAAGTAAAATTACATAAACCTAGCGCTGGCGCAGTAAGCACAGCACCGCATATACAATAAATTCCACGGAATCTGTCAACTTACAATCGAAAATTTGCTATAATCTTTCGTTATCATTTTTTAATCTCCTTTACCACTATGCATTATCCTAAAGTTTACGATGTCATTGTTATCGGCGGCGGTCACGCAGGTACAGAAGCAGCATTGGCTGCGGCACGTATGGGGCGACAGACTTTACTCTTAACTCATAATATTGAGACTTTAGGGCAGATGAGCTGTAATCCAGCAATTGGTGGTATTGGTAAATCGCATTTGGTGCGTGAAATTGATGCCTTGGGCGGTGCAATGGCATTGGCTGCCGATAAAGGTGGTATTCAGTTCCGTATCCTAAACTCACGTAAAGGTGCAGCCGTTCGTGCAACACGTGCACAGGCAGACCGTATTCGCTATAAAGCCGCGATTCGTGACACTTTAGAAAACCAAGCAAATCTCGATATTTTCCAACAAGCCGCAGACGACCTGATTGTTGAGGGTGATACTGTAAAGGGCGTTGTAACTCAAACGGGTATTCGCTTTGATGCGAAAACAGTTGTACTCACCGCAGGGACGTTCTTGGGTGGTGTAATCCACGTGGGTCTTGAAAAATCAAGTGGCGGCCGTGCAGGTGATCCACCTTCAATTTCACTGGCACACCGTTTACGTGAATTGAATTTGCCAGTGGGTCGTTTAAAGACAGGTACGCCACCACGTATTGATGCGCGTTCGGTTGATTTTTCTGTGATGATTCCACAGCCGGGTGACTTCCCATCACCGACTATGTCATTCATGGGTGATGCATCTATGCACCCTGAACAAGTGAATTGTTATATCACACATACCAATGAAAAAACCCATGACATCATTCGCGGCGGTTTAGATCGTTCTCCGATGTACACTGGTGTTATTGAAGGTGTGGGGCCACGTTACTGCCCATCCATTGAAGACAAAATTCACCGTTTTGCCGATAAAGACTCACATCAAGTATTCTTAGAGCCTGAAGGTCTAGATACACATGAGCTTTATCCAAATGGTATTTCAACTTCACTTCCGTTTGATGTGCAGTTTGAGCTGGTTCGTTCAATTCGCGGGATGGAAAATGCGCACATTTTACGTCCGGGCTATGCCATTGAATACGATTATTTCAACCCGCAAGCGTTGAAGTTTACTTTAGAAACCAAAGCCATCAATAACTTGTACTTTGCCGGTCAAATCAATGGTACGACAGGTTATGAAGAGGCGGGTGCACAAGGTCTACTAGCAGGCTTAAACGCTGCGCGTCGTGCGTGGGATCAAGAGCAATGGACACCAAAACGTGATGAAGCCTATATGGGCGTATTGGTGGATGACTTGATCACGCTAGGCACGAAAGAACCGTACCGTATGTTTACTTCACGTGCCGAATATCGTTTGATGCTACGTGAAGACAATGCGGATCAACGTTTAACGCCAGTGGGTCGTGAAATGGGCTTGGTGGATGATGAGCGTTGGGCAGCTTACTGTGAAAAAATGGAAGCCGTTGAACAAGAAACTGGTCGCTTACAACACCTTTGGGCAGCACCAAACAACCCAATGGGCAAAAAATTTGTTGAAATGACGGGTGCAGATTTATCGAAAGAGTGTTCTGCGATTGATTTGTTAAAACGTCCGAATATTTCATTTGCTCAAATTGCGGAACTCACAGGTTCTGAAGTCTCTGCACAAGTGGGCGATCAAATTGAAATCGCGGTGAAATATGCAGGTTATATTAACCGTCAGCATGAAGACGTTGCGCAAATGAAGCGTTTGGAAGAAACTAAAATTCCTGCTGATTTTAATTATGATGTGGTTTCAGGTTTGTCTCGTGAAATTACTTTAAAATTGAAAGATGTACGCCCTGAGACACTGGCACAAGCAGGTCGTATTCCAGGTGTAACACCTGCTGCGGTTCAATTGGTGATGATTACGATTCGTAAGAATAATCAAGCGAAAAAGTCTGCTTAAAGTTTTAACTTTGTAAAAAACCCGCTGAATGCGGGTTTTTTATTTATGCTACCTTATCTGCTTCTTCTTTAGTTTTTAAACGTTCTAAAAGTTCAATAAACCATTGTTCGTTGCGGACATTGTCTAGGTCTTTATCTTCTAATAAATGTTTAAAAGGGATATTTGGCAAAGTATCATGCTGTTCAGCATGTAATAGGTTTTCTTTACTTAAATCAAGTTCATTGATAATAGAATAATAGCACGCTAAATTGTAGGTTCTATTTGGTCGTATTTTTACAGCTTTTTTAAGTTGTTCAAAAGCATTATTGAATAAATTTTCATCTTCTTTTAATTTGCCAAGTGAATAAAGAGCAGTAGCATGGTTGCCAAGATCATCAGCATGATAAGGTTGAATTTTTAAAACCTTTTCAAATTGTTTGAAAGCTTTTTTAAACAGATCTTCATCATTTTTTAATTCGGCAAGTGAAGAAAGAGCAATGGCATGGTTGGCAAGATGATCGGTATGATCAGGTTGAATTTTTAAAACTTTTTCAAATTGTTCAATGGATTGATTTAAAAGAGCCTCATCATTATCTAAAGTAGCTAATTTATATAAAGCGATAGCAAAACTACTAATAACTACATCATCTTTTAAATGAGGTTTTATTGAAAAACATTTCTCGAAATAATATTTAGCTTGTTCTAAATATTGTTTAATTGAATATTGAACAAGTCGAAGACCAACTTGAGCATATGCTTGATAAAAATTAGGATCTAACTCTACGGCTTTATCGAAGTTATTTTGAAATTGGTTATCATCTTTTGTTAGGAATGTTAAAGATTTCCCTAGATATGCTGAGGCTATAATTTTTGTGATAGGTCTAATCGTTAGATCAAGATTTTTTACTTGATTAGGGTCTGTTGACATTTTCTGTTCAAAAAAATAGCGAGAAAGTAAAATTTAATC
>ERZ650300.494-NODE-494-length-23932-cov-12.771370_pt1 | contig 23932 bp, 22 predicted proteins | sample MGYA00376236_ERZ650300 | MGnify/ENA primary metagenome ERZ650300 (study PRJEB26733, sample SAMN07839303) | wastewater metagenome | biome: urban; feature: wastewater treatment plant; material: waste water | place: USA: North Carolina | collected 2016-04-28 ...
CTTTTTATCCCTTTTTCGGGATAAAAAGATTGGAAGGACAGCGGGACTTTGCTTACTGATGTACCCATTTTTTGCTGCTCCTAAAAACAATGGTGCGGCTTGGGGTGAAATTAATGGTCGCTAATGCTTAAATTTACATTTTATTACACAAAACGATGTCATTATCTCCTTCTTATCAAAAGTTTAAAGACCAAATTGCCGCTGTGCTCGACTCGGGGCGCATAATAACAAATCCTTTGCAAACCTTGGCGTATGGAACGGATGCAAGTTTTTATCGGTTGATTCCGAAGATGGTGCTTTTGGTACATTCTGAAGCCGAAGTGGTGGCGATTATCAAAGCGGCAAATGCCTTGAATATTGCTTTGACGTTTCGAGCGGCGGGAACGAGTTTGTCGGGACAAGCGATAACGGACTCGGTTTTGGTCGTTGCGACGCACGGCTGGAAGCATTACGAATTACTAGATGACAAGCAAAAGATAAAACTAGAACCCGGAATTGTAGGCGCTAGAGCGAATACTTTTTTGGCGCCACACGGATTAAAGATTGGTCCCGACCCGGCTTCTATTGGTGCGGCGATGATTGGCGGAATTGTAGCCAACAACGCCAGCGGAATGTGCTGCGGAACGGCTCAGAATTCCTATAAAACCATTGCAGATATTCGAATGATTTTGCACGACGGGACAGTTCTAGACACAGCCGATGCGGAAAGTGTGGCTTCGTTTTATGAAACGCAGGCGCATTTAATTGAGGAAATTAAGGACTTGCGACATACTATTATTGCGAATCCAGCTTTGGAGGAGCGCATTCGTCAGAAATTTAAAATTAAAAATACTACGGGCTATAGCATCAATGCTTTGGTGGATTATGAAGACCCTATTGAGATTATCAAGCATTTGATGGTGGGTTCTGAGGGGACTTTGGCATTTATTTCGAATGTGACTTTCAAGACGGTTGTAGACGAAAAGCATAAATCTTGCTCGTTGTTGATTTTCAATTCGATTCAGGACGCATGTAACGCGACGATTTTGTTGAAATCAAGCCCCGTTGCCGCAGTAGAATTGCTAGACAGAGATTCCATTCGCTCGGTAGAAAATGACCCTGAAGCACCTGATTATTTTAAAACGTTACACGAAGATGCTTGCGCCTTATTGGTAGAATGTAGAGATAATAATCTTGATGTATTGAAAATCAAGCAACAACAGGTTCGTGAGCAAATTAGTTCGATTCCAACTTACACGGATTATGAATTCACATCAGATCCCAAACAATATTATTTTAATTGGAAGGCCAGAAAAGGTTTGTTGCCCACGGTAGGCGGTTTGCGAAAAACAGGAACGACAGTGATTATTGAAGACGTGGCTTTTCCGTTACCACAATTGGCCGAAGCTTGTGTGGCTTTGAAAGGATTATTTAAAAAATACGAATACGATGACGCGGTTTTGTTTGGACATGCGCTAGAAGGGAATTTGCATTTTGTGTTTTCGCAAGATTTCTCGAGTCCTAAGGAAGTACAACGCTACGAAGATTTAATGGCCGAATTGGCGATAATTGTCGTGGATCAATTTGGAGGCTCTCTGAAGGCGGAACACGGAACGGGACGTAATATGGCACCTTTTGTGGAAAAAGAATGGGGAGCGGCGGCTTATGATATTATGAAGCGGATTAAGAAGATCTTCGATCCTAAGAATCAAATCAATCCCGATGTTTTGATTAATCCCGATCCAAAAGCGCATTTGAAACACTTAAAACCTTTACCAGAATCTCACGCTATTATTGATAAATGTATGGAATGTGGATTCTGTGAACCGCATTGTGTCTCCGAAGGATTGACGCTTTCACCCAGACAACGCATTGTTATTGCCAGAGAAATCAGCCGATTAGAAGCAACGAATGAAGACTCGCAACGATTGGCAGACATTCGGAAAGATGTTACTTATCAATTGGATGAAACTTGTGCTACCGATGGTTTGTGTGCTTTGGCTTGTCCTGTTCACATTGATACGGGCAAGTTTGTCAAACATTGGCGAGCCGATGCGATTACGGATACACAAAAGAAAGTAGCGAACTACATAGGTTCAAATATGGAAAGTACCACCGCTATGATGCGAATGGGATTAAAAGTAGTGTCGTTTTTTCACTCAGTTTTTGGGACCAGAATTATGTCTTCGATTTCTAGTGGAATGCATTGGATTTCAAGAGGTACTATCCCAAAATGGATTCCTCAAATTCCGAAAGGAGCGGATAAAATTAAGTAAACGAAAGATTGACCGCGAATTCACAAATTGGTTTTAAAAAAAGACTCACTAATTTGCAGATTTTAATTGGAATAGCATAAAGGAAATAACCGCAAATTCGCAAATTTTAATTTAAGTAGTTGTAAAATTTAATTTGCGAATTTGCGGTGAAATAATTTTAAGATTTAGTGCATTCGTGGCAAAAATAAATAAATATGGCTGATTTAAAAGTAGTGTATTTCCCTTCCTGCATCAATCGTGCGATGGGAAAAAACGAATTTCAAAAAGAAGAAGACCTTCAACTCACAGCACTGACGCATCAGTTGTTAGTGCGGGCGGGCTACACCATTATTTATCCAAAAGAATTGGATGCGCATTGTTGTGGAATGCCTTTTTCGAGCAAAGGTTTTACCGAGGTGAATCATAAGCAATCCCAGCTTTTAGAAGCTGATTTGCTTCGTGTTTCAGATAATGGCAAGTATCCTATTTTGTATGATATGAGTCCTTGTTTTTACCATTCCAAAGAAGAATTCACCAGCAATTTGAAAATTGTTGACCCAATTGCCTTTATGTTGGACTTTGTCCTACCCAAATTAACCGTAAAAAAGAAAAAGGAAGCCGTGGCTATTTTTCCCGTTTGTTCGGTTAAAAAAATTGGGAAAATGGACCAATTATTGGCTTTGGCGCACTATTGTGCAGAGCAAGTGACGATGATTGACAGTAACTGTTGTGGCTTTGCAGGTGACCGTGGTTTCTTGATTCCTGAGTTAAACGAACACGGATTAAGAGATATTAAAAATCAAATACCGAGTAATTGTACTAGTGGATATTCAACCAGTAGGACGTGTGAAATTGGTTTAGAAAAAGCCAGTGGAATATCGTTTACTTCTATTTTTTATTTGATTGAAGAAGTGACGCGATAGCTTTAATTAGCTGCCGACTGCCCATCATACTTCATTTTTCTCAAAATTCTTAGCGCTTCTTTGAAAGACAAATACACTTGTGGAAAAGGTTTAAGAACCGCTTTGGCATCAATTAATTTTTGTTTGGCATCCTCAAATCCGTTGAGGTAGCAAATCATCAAAGTAGAAGGTAGATTTTCTAGGTCTTTTAACTCTCTATCGTTTAGCAATTGTCCTTTTTGAAGTTTGTTCAATAAAGCACTATTTGCATTATAAATGTGGTATAACATTTTGGTATTGAATTCGGGGGGTTCAAACAGAAAATCCCTGTCGATTTTGTAATAGCCATTATCGTGAAAACGCAAGGTTTGTTTTTCCAAAGGATAATAACTGGTTTTGTCATTCAATCCCAAAGGAACATATTCAATAATGGTAAAGGTATCTTCGTCAAAAGTAATTTCTACCACGTCTTGAGCAGAGTAAAACAGCTTAATTTGTTCATTGATAAGGGCTATGTCTACTCTAGACAAATACGTTTTGCCTTTGTAATGTTTGGCTATTCCCGCCCAGCAAATCACGAACAACTCCTTGAAAACTTTGTATTTAGGAGACATATCTTTATGACGAAAATTCATAAAATCAATCACACCATCTAATGTATATGCTATACTGTTGCGTGAATTGTTTTCTATGCCAATAACCGTTTCTGTATTTTGATAGTTGCGTTCTATTTCGCCTTCTACAGGGAGTGTGTTGCTTCCTCTTCTTATAAAAACCGTATTGGCAAGTATCGTATGAATTCCTTTTTTGAAGAAAGAGGTCTTCGGATTGGGTTTAATGGTTACTAAACCTATTACTTTGTCTTTGGGTAAATTGGGGAAAGGTACATTTTCATACTGAATCTGAGGCGGATTTTCGAGAAAGGCATTCACCAAATTCTGAATCCGACTGTCGTCAAAAAAATCATCGCCTACAATGGCATTATCTTGGTCTTCAACACCTACGACTATGTATGAATTGTTGGTAGGATTGGAGTTGGATAAAGCGCAAATGTGTTTCAAAAATTTGGCTTTTCCTTCTCTAGAATGCAGATTCAATTGTCTTTTTTTGTCATAAAAACTGCTCTCATCATTATGAGCCAATAGGTTCTTAATAAGCAAGCGTTTGTTAATCATGACTTGTGTGGTCTTACATAGACTTTAGGTCTCTAAAAGTACACTTTTTTGATGGTATAGTAAAGAAAAAGAACTATCTAGCTTTTAAAAAAAAATATATACTTCAACTATCAGATCGATACTATTTCATATAATACATTCATTCTTTAATGAGCTATTTAGATACTTAATCCATTTTTAGCGTCTTTGCGTCTTAGCGAGACAAATTTCACGCAAAGTCGCAGAGACGCAAAGTATATTCTCAACATTTTGAGTCTAGCTAGGAGTTACGGATAATTGTCATATAAAACAATTTCACTCAACGGGTTAGAAATAGCACTATTTCACACATAGAATGGCTATGTGAAAAGTAAAACGTCTATTGCATACTTTTAAAAACTATGAATTCTATGTTTCTATGTGGTGATAAAAGGTTAATTCCTTTTTACAATAGTTGGCGAAGCCTGAGCCGTTGGATACACAATCAAGTCTGCGATATTGACGTGATAAGGTCGTGTCACCACAAAGTGAATAATATCCGCAATATCTTCAGGTTTCAAAGGTGTTAAACCTTTATAAACAGTAGCAGCGCGTTCAGTATCGCCTTTAAAACGGACTTCGCTAAACTCCGTTTCTACCATTCCGGGATGAATACCTCCAACTCGGATTCCGTAAGGATTCAAATCGATTCGCATACTCTGATTTAGCGCATCTACCGCATATTTTGAAGCACAATACACATTACCATTCGGGTACACTTCCTTTCCCGCAATCGAACCAATGTTGATGATATGTCCAGATTCTTTAGCAATCATTTTTGGAATAATCGCTTTAGAAACATACAGCAATCCTTTGACATTAATATCTATCATAGCGTCCCAATCGTCCATATCCCCATTTTGGATGGAATCAAGACCGTGGGCATTTCCAGCGTTATTTACCAAAATGTCAATATCTGAAAAAGCTTCGGGCAAAGACGCAATGCTTTCAAAAACCGATTTTTTATCGCGAACATCAAAACACAAATGGTGAACAGCAGTAAAAGCGCTCAATTCTTTTTCCAAGGCTTCCAATCGGTCTTTTCTTCGGCCACAAAGCACAATTTTAAAATTGTTTTGAGCCAGTAATTTTGCGGTTGCTTTTCCGATACCGCTGGTAGCACCTGTAATTAAGGCAGTTTTTATCATAAAATGTAATTGGATAAGAGTTTTAGAATTTTCAGGAACAGTAACAAAGGGAATCATCAGGAGGCAAAGTCCCGCTATCCGCTATATCTTTTTTTATAAACCTGACAGGTTTTTAACACCTGTCAGGTTTATAAAAAAAGGATGCCGCTCCTATCGGGGTTAAAAGGCAACAAATTACCTTTTTGGCATCATTTATACTACCACTATGGTACTTCGTTACCCATACTTTCTGTCCAAATCGCAAACCAATCTTCTTGCGACAATTGTAATTCAGTAGCTTTCATCAACGCCTGAATACGAGCCACATTTACCGTTCCTGCAATCGGTATAATATGAGCAGGGTGTTTTAAAATCCAAGCCAATAAGATCGTATCGGCACCAATTTCATATTTAGAAACTAGCGTTGCCAATAATTTGCGCAAGCGGTAAGTTTGCATATTTTCTTGACGAAACACACTTCCTAGCGGATTCCAAGACAACGGACGAATTTGGTGCAGTTGCATATAATCCAAGCTTCCGTCAAGCATCGGCTGATAATCCGTAGCCGAAAATTGAATTTGGTTATACGAAATCGGTGTTTTTTGTCGAATCAATTCGGTTTGTGAACTGGTAAAATTCGACACTCCAAAATCAATGATTTTTCCCTCGGATTTTAATTTCTCAACCGCTTCAGCAATTTCGTCGGCTTGCATCAACGGACTTGGGCGGTGTAATAAGAGTACATCTAGAAAATCCGTCTTTAGGTTTTTCAAAGAATTTTCTACAGACCAAATAATGTAGTCTTTGGAATAATCATAATGTTTGATGGTGTTGTTTCTTTTTTCGGCCAACATTTGAATCCCACATTTCGAAATCAATTGAATTTGCTCTCTTTTAATTTTTGAATTTGAAAGGGCTTTTCCAAACTGTGCTTCAGTGGTATAACTGCCGTAAATATCGGCGTGGTCAAAAGTGGTTATTTTGTTTTCAAAACAGATGTGAATGAGATTTTCCATCTCTTTTGTTTTGAGATTTTTGTCCCAAACGCCCCAATTCATCGCACCAGCAATAATAGGGGATAATGAAGATTTAGTCATGCTTAAAATGTGATTAAAATGTAATTTAACTTTGGAAATAAAGTAATTTTTTCAAAGTTCTTAAAATTTAATAGATAGTATCATAATTCTTACTTAAAATTCGGGAATCTTCCGAACTTTTAACCATTTTTTAACACCAAACGTCTAAAAAAAAATTCAATTTGCACCATCAAAACAAGGGACAAATATCAAAGTGAATAAATACTAAACAATGGAAGAAAATACAACAACTTTAGACATTAGAGCAATCAATGAGAAAATAGAAAGGGAGAGTGCTTTTATAGATTTGCTTACAATGGAAATGAACAAAGTTATTGTGGGACAAAAACACATGGTAGAGCGATTGCTAATTGGGCTTTTAGGTCAAGGACACATTCTGTTAGAAGGAGTGCCAGGATTAGCCAAAACATTAGCCATCAATACCCTATCACAAGCTGTTCAAGGTTCTTTTAGCAGAATACAATTTACTCCGGATTTATTGCCTGCCGATGTTATTGGAACCATGATTTATAACATCAAGCAAAATGAATTCTCTATCAAAAAAGGACCCATTTTTGCCAATTTCGTCCTTGCCGATGAGATTAACCGTGCGCCTGCAAAAGTACAATCAGCTTTGCTAGAGGCGATGCAGGAAAAGCAAGTAACCATTGGTGATACTACCTTCAAATTAGATAAACCCTTTTTGGTATTAGCCACACAAAACCCAATTGAGCAAGAAGGAACCTACCAGTTGCCAGAAGCTCAAGTGGACCGTTTTATGCTTAAAACAGTAATTGACTATCCGAAAATGGAAGACGAACGTTATGTAATTCGTCAAAATTTAAAAGGAAGTTACGAAAAAGTAAATCCAGTAGTTTCTGTCGAACAAATTTTGCGTGCGCAAGAAGCCGTTCGCGAAGTGTATATGGACGAAAAAATAGAAAAATATATCTTGGATATTATTTTCGCAACACGTTACCCTGAGAAATATAAACTAGCCGATTTGAAACCTTTGATTGGTTTTGGAGCTTCTCCTCGTGGAAGCATCAATTTGGCCAATGCTGCCAAATGTTATGCGTTTATCAAACGTCGTGGTTATGTAATTCCAGAAGATGTTCGCGCTGTGGTTCACGATGTATTGCGTCACCGTATCGGTGTAACCTACGAAGCCGAAGCTGAAAACGTAACTTCGGTAGACATCATCAACAAAATCGTAAACGAAATCGAAGTACCCTAAAAAGTGACTAGTAACTAGTGATTAGTAATTAGCTTTTACTATTCACTAATTACTAATCACTAATCACTTAATAAATGGATACAAAAGAGCTTTTAAAAAAAGTACGAAAAATAGAAATCAAAACCAGACGATTGAGCGATCATATCTTCTCTGGTGAGTATCATACCTCTTTCAAAGGCCGCGGAATGACGTTTAGCGAAGTGCGTCAATACCAATATGGTGACGATATTCGCGCTATCGATTGGAATGTAACTGCCCGTTACAACGAAGCCCACGTAAAAGTTTTTGAAGAAGAACGCGAATTGACGATGATGTTAATGGTCGATATTTCGGGTTCTGAAAATTTTGGCTCTACAAGTCAGTTCAAGAAAGAAATTGTCATTGAAATTGCCGCTACTATGGCTTTTTCAGCCACTCAAAACAATGACAAAATAGGTTTGATTTTGTTTTCTGACGAAATAGAATTGTACATTCCACCCAAAAAAGGACGTTCTCACGTTTTGCGTCTGATACGTGAACTAATCGAATTTGAGCCTAAAAGCCATAAAACGGATATTGCTCAAGCCTTGAAATTTCTATCAAGCACTCAAAAAAAGAAAGCCATTGTATTTATGATTTCTGATTTTATGTGTGAAAACTACGAGCAAACCCTGAAGATTGCTTCCAAAAAGCACGATATTACTGGAATACGAGTGTACGATATTCGCGAAGAAAAAATGCCCAATTTAGGAATGGTGACGATGCTCGATGCCGAAACAGGACGAACTCAATTAATCAATACAGGTTCAAAAACAGTTCGAATGAATTATGAAAAGCACTATCAAGATAAAGTGAATTATTTTAAGGAAACCTTTCGTAAGTCAGGCTCAGGAGTTGTGAACACTAGAGTTGATGAAAGTTACGTGACTAAACTATTGAGTTATTTTAAATCTCGTTAAACTAACCCTGTCAGAGTTTTAAACTCTGACAGGGTTAAAGTTAAAAACAAATGAAAATTAAACTTTACCTATTATTTATAGCGCTATCGACTTCTCTTTTTGCTCAGCAAAAACAAGTGCTCACGTCTATAGACACCACCAAAAATAAAATTGGCGCGGAGTTTAAACTAACTCTAAAGACTACGGTAAAAACTACTTCAAAGGTTGCTTTTCCTAACCTAAAAAATATTGGACCATTAGAAGTTATCGAATCCTATCCAATTGATACGGTTAAAAAAAATGACCAAATTGAGTTAATCAAAAAGTATGGTTTGACTCAGTTTGATTCTGGAAGATATACCATTCCTGCGGTTAAGATTTTAATTGATAAAAAACCTTTTTTCTCGGATTCTATTAAAGTGGAAGTCGCTAATGTTGCTGTTGATACATTGAAACAAAAAATGTACGACATCAAAGGCATCATCAAAGCGCAAGATTCTTGGGGCAATTGGTGGTTGTACCTCTTGATAGCTCTTGTTATCATTGGGGCAGTCGCCTATTGGTACTTCAAAATTCGTAAAAAAACAGTGGCACCAGAAGTTGTTATTTACAAAACGCCTATCGAAAAAGCCACCAGTTTGTTGAATACCTTGGAGCAAAAAGAGCTTTGGCAAAAAGGCGATGTGAAAGCGTATTATAGCGAATTGACGGATATTGCTAGAAATTATATTGAAGAAGCCATAGCCATTCCAGCGATGGAAAGTACCACAGCGGAATTAGTTGCGGGATTAAAAGCGGCTTCTCAGAAAAAGAAAATGAAGTTATCTCAAGAAACGATTGAGAATTTAGAGCGTGTTTTAAAACAAGCGGATTTGGTAAAATTTGCCAAATCAAAACCCCTAGATTTCGAAATTGCCGAGGATAGAAACAAAATTCAAAAAGCGATTTTAACCCTTGATAATGCAATACCTGTTGTAGTAGAATCGGAAGAGGAAAATGTGTTGAACGAAGCTCAAAAACAAAAACAGTTGCAACTGCAATTAGAAAAAGAACGCAGAGCGAAAATCAGAACTTATGTTGGTGTGGGTGTAGGAATCGTAGTTGGACTATTCTTGTTTTTTGTAGTGACCAAAGGATTTATGTACACGGTACACTCTATTATTGGACATCAAACCAAAGAATTATTGGAAGGCGAATGGGTGAAAAGTCAATACGGAAATCCGGGAGTAATCATTGAAACTCCACAAGTATTGACTCGTGTTGATTTGAAAAAAGCGTTACCAAAAGAAGGTCTAGCATTAATTAAAGATATGCAATCCTTTGGCTATGGAAGCTTTTTAGGAGATTTCTATTTGATGGTGTCTACTTATAGTTTCAAACAAGAAAACGCCCTCGATTTGTCAAAAGCCCTCGAAGGTTCTATTAAAATGATGGAATTACAAGGCGCTCAAAATATGCTCGTTAAACAAGAGGATTTTGAAACTCCTGAAGGATTAAAAGGAATCAAAGGTTACGGAACATTCTCGAAAGTTGACGATAAATCCAATAGCAGTACGAAATTGTATTATGAGATTTTATTGTTTAGTCAAAATGGCGGATTACAGCAAATTATGATTTTGCACGAAGAAGGAGATGAGTACGCCACAAAAATAGCAGAGCGTATATTGAATTCTGTTGAATTAAAACTAGCAAGAAACTAATGGAAAAGATAACGTTTTTAAATCCAGAATTTTTTTGGTTGTTCTTGTTACTGCCAGTGGTTATTGCTTGGTTGTTTTGGAAAAAGAACCAGCAAGTAGCCTCGCTTAAAGTGAGTTCTACGGCAGGTTTTCAAGGCAAAAAATCATTTTGGGTGTTGTTGAAACCTTACTTGAGCGTGTTTAGAATTTTGGCCTTGGCGTTGTTGATTGTGGCAATGGCTAGACCAAGAACAGTCGATGTAAGCAACAGAACCAAAACCACCAAAGGAATTGATATTGTTATGGCAATAGACGTTTCAGGAAGTATGTTGGCCAAAGATTTAAAACCCAACCGAATGGAAGCCCTAAAACGTGTGGCAGCGAGTTTCGTAGACGAAAGACCCAATGACCGTATTGGTCTAGTAGTCTATGCTGCCGAATCCTACACTAAAACTCCTGTGACTAGTGATAAAGCCATTGTTCAAGAAGCTATCAAAAGCATAAAATACGACAACGTTTTGCAAGACGGAACGGGAATAGGAATGGGATTGGCGACCGCTGTAAACCGTTTGAAAGACAGCAAAGCTAAAAGTAAAGTCATTATTCTATTGACGGACGGAGTAAATAATGCTGGTTTTATTGAGCCAGAAACCGCTTCAGATATTGCCAGACAATACGGAATCAAAGTCTACACTATCGGAATTGGAACAAATGGAATGGCAATGTTTCCTTATGCTATCGCACCGAACGGAGGCTTTTTGTTCCAAATGATGAAAGTAGAAATTGACGAGCAATTGATGAAAAATATTGCCCGAAAAACCGATGGTAAATATTTTAGAGCGACGAGCAACGACAAATTAGCACAGATTTACAACGAAATCAACAAACTCGAAACGACAGAAATAGAAGAATTGAAGTTCTATGACTACGATGAAAAATTCCGATTTTTTGTATTGCTAGCGGGACTATTGTTGCTCATTGAAGTTGGTTTGAGAAATACAGTGTACAGAAGTTTTATTTAAAGTTAAACACAAAGAAACTAAGTAGGCACAAAGGCCACAAAGTAAATTAAATGAGTGAAAATGATATTTCAAAAATTGTTTTCGAATGTGCTTTAAAAGTGCATCAAAAATTAGGTCCAGGTCTTTTGGAAAGTGCATATGAAGAATGTTTGTATTATGAGTTAAATAAGCATAATTTCAAAATTGAAAAGCAAAAAAAATTGCCTTTAATTTATGAAGATGTAAAATTAGACGCTGGTTATAGAATAGATTTACTAATTGATGAGAAATTTATTGTTGAAATTAAAGCTGTTGAAGATTTAACCGATGTTCATTTAGCGCAGTTACTAACTTATTTGAGATTGTCAAATTGCAAACTTGGTTTGCTAATTAATTTTAATGTGAGCTTGTTAAAATATGGTGTAAAGCGAGTAATTAATGGGAGGTTGTAAACAATACATCATTATAAATTTTCAAGATTTTATAAAAAACTTATAATTACATAGAAAAGAATAAATATCAGTTTACAATTTATCTTGTGAACTTTGTGAAAACTTAGTGCCCTTAGTGGTTAAATAAAAAATGGAATTAGACGAAAAAAAATATTTATACCTACTCATCCTATTGCCTCTTTTGGTAGTGGTTTTCTTGTACAATTTGTATTGGAAAAGAAAAAAACAACGCGAATTTGGTTCGGTTGAAATGGTGCAAAAGTTGAGTCCAGATAGCTCTAGTTTTAAATCGGTATTGAAACTAATTGTTATAATACTGGCTTTTGCATCCTTGATTTTAGGATTGGTAAATCCTAAAATTGGAACCAAAATGGAAACGGTGAAGCGCGAAGGTATTGATATTGTTTTCGCGGTCGATGTTTCTAAAAGTATGCTGGCAGAGGATATCGCGCCCAGTCGTTTAGAAAAAAGCAAGCAAATTGTATCGCAAATCATCAATCAACTCGGCAGTGACCGCATTGGTATTGTGGCTTATGCTGGAAGTGCTTTTCCAGTATTGCCAATTACCTCAGATTACGGTGTGGCGAAGATGTTTTTGCAAAGTATGAATACCGACATTGTTTCGTCTCAAGGAACTTCTTTAGATGAAGCGATTAAATTATCGGCTACTTATTTTGATGAAAAAAGCAAAACGAGTAAGTTGATGATTATGATTTCGGATGGAGAAGACCATTCAGAAGGAGCCGAAAGCGCCGCCGAAGAAGCCAATAAAATTGGCATGAAAATCATCACTATTGGTGTTGGTACGGAGAAGGGTGGTACGATTCCTTTGCGTCGTAACGGTGTGATTGAAAGTTACAAAAGAGACAAAGACAATCAAATTGTTATCACAAAATTGAATCCAGAAAGCTTGAAAAGCATCGCAAAAGCGACGAATGGTAATTATGTAAACGGCGCCAATACTAAAGAAGTGTTAGAGTTCGTAAAAAACACTTTGGATAAAATCCAAAAAACAGAATTTGAAGCAACTGAAATGGCAGAGTATCAATCTCAATTTCAGTGGTTTTTGGCGATTGGTTTTCTGTTGCTTTTGGTAGATGTTTTTCTATTAGAGCGCAAAACAAGTTGGGTGAAAAAATTGAATTTGTTTAACGAGAAATAATGTTTTCTAACCTCCCAATGTGAAGTTGATAAATGTACTTGAAAGTGATAAAATACAAAATTACAAATGATTAAAAAATATTTCATATTCCTTTTCTTGTTTTCCCTTTTGGGGGTAGGGGGCTTATTTGCTCAGCAAAAAGACAAAGTTTTGCCAAAAGCCAATGAAGAGTTTGCAGAAAAAAAGTTTGTAGAAGCGGAGGCAAATTATAGAATTTCACAATCTAAATTCCCTAACCGAACGGTGGCTCCCTACAATTTAGGTAATGCCATTTACAAGCAAAACCAAAATGCCGAAGCACAATACGCCTATGTCGAAGCACTACGCAAAGCAAAAGTAAAATCGCAAAAGCACAAGATATTGCACAACTTGGGGAATACTTTTATGAAAGATAAAAATTATGAAGCCGCAGTTGATGCCTATAAAAACGCCCTACGTTCTAATCCCGAAGATGAAGAAACGCGTTACAATTATGCTTTGGCAAAAAAAATGCTAAAAGACAATCCGCCGAAAAACGATAAGGATAATAAAAAAGACAAAGACAAGGATAAAGATAAAAAAGACGACAAGAAAGACGGAGATAAGGACAAAGACAAAAAAGACGATAAAGGCGATCAAGACAAAAAACAAGATCCTAAACAAAACGAGCAGAAAAACAGCAAAAATCAAGACCAAAAAGGACAACCCAAACCAAAACCTGGCGATATTTCTAAAGACCGTTTACAAAACCTTTTGGATGCTGTAAACAACGAAGAAAAGAAAATTCAAGATAAAGTAAAAGCCAAACAAGGCCAAGGAAAACCAGTTCAAACCGAAAAAGATTGGTAATTCAAAAACCGCATTTTAAAATGAAAAAATTTATTGCAGTTGCACTTTTTATAATTGCTAACCCACTTCTGGCTCAAGTTCAGTTCGAGACACGAGTGAGTAAAAACACTTTGGCACTAAACGAACGCCTTCGTGTTGACTTTATTATGAATGTAGATGGTGATAATTTTATTCAACCTTCTTTCGATGGTTTCCGAATCATCGCTGGACCTAGCCAACAAGTGAGTCAATCTTGGGTGAACGGAAGAAGTTCTTTTGAAAAAGTGTATTCTTATTTTTTGCTACCTACTCGAAAAGGAGCTTTGGTGATTAAGCAAGCCGCTATTGAGTTCAATGGACAGGTATACAAAACGTCTCCCGTAAAGATTACGGTTACCAATGCTGTACAGCAAAGTCAGGAAGAGAATGACGGCCAAATTTCTGCCGATAATAATTTGTATTTAGTAGCCGATGTTTCTAAAACCAATCCGTATATCAACGAGCCCATTACCGTTGTATATAAATTGTATTTCAGCTACAATATCGGAATTTCAAATTGGCGCGAGTTGAGTAAACCGAAATACAATGATTTTTGGAGTCAAAATATTGATATCAAACAATTAGTCGCTGAGGAAGGGATGTTCAAAGGAGAGCGTTTCCGGTATGTAGTGCTAAGAAAGACTGTTTTATATCCTCAAAAATCAGGAAAACTCGAAATCGAACCGCTATCACTTGACATAGATGTGCAGTTACCGACCAACAGAAGAGATATTTTTGGTCAAATGATGATTCGAGAAACTAGTAAAAGAGTTTCAGCAGGCTCAAGAACAATTGCGGTGAAAGGATTGCCAGAATCGGGTAAGCCAGCAGATTTTTCAGGAGCCGTGGGAAGTTTTGATTTTAAAGTTACACCAAGTAAAACAACGCTGCATAATGGAGAAAGTTTAGAATTGGTAGTAAGCGCCGCTGGAAAAGGCAATCTTAAATTATTCACCTTACCCAAACCTGTAGTTCCAAACGCCCTAGAAATGTATGACCCTGTTCATACGGAATCCGTAAATACGCCACTTTCTGGAATGGCAGGTAAAATTTCGGATAATTATACCATTATTCCTCAGTTCAAAGGAACCTATCCGATCAAACCAATGCAATTCACTTATTTTGATTTGAATTCGGGCAGCTACAAAACGATTACTTCTCCAGAAATTTTAGTGACTGTTTTAGATGGTCCGACTGCTACAGACAGTACCGCAGTGGCGAGCACGGCTAAAAATAAGATTAGTAATCTGGAGCAATTCAAATTCATCAAGCTCAAAACAGAGCTTGAAGACGTTCACGGAAAAGATTTCCTAGGCTCAAATAGCTTTTATGCGCTGTTATTGCTTCCTTTTGGAATAATCCCTTTGATTGTGATTTTCAAAAAGAAAAAAGAAGCCATAGATAGCGATGTCTTTGGTAACCGAATCAAAATGAACAATAAGTTGGCTAAGAAATATTTATCGGAAGCCAAAAAACAAATTGCGAACAAAGAGTTGTTCTATGTGGCACTCGAAAAAGCGATGCATAATTTCTTAAAAGCCAAATTACACATCGAAACTTCAGAAATGAGTAAAGATAACATTCAAGAATTGTTGTTGTCTAGAAAAGCGAATCCTGAAGCTGTAAACGATTTTATTGCCTTAACAGAAAATTGTGAGATTGCGCGTTATGCGCCTTCTTCTAGTGCCTCGATTCAGCAAGATTTTGATAAAGCCGTTGAAATTATTTCGGGATTAGAAAAACAAATAGTCTAAACCACAAAGCATAGAAGTGTAAACAAGAATAATTAATGAGCACTTTATAATAGTGTTCTTAGTGCTTTCTTTGTGGTCTTTGTGTTTAAAATTAAATCAACATATGAAAAATATAGTTTATTTATTATTGTTTATAACCAGTGTTTTAACTGCTCAAAATAGTTTTGAAGCCGGTAATGCTTTATACAAAAAAGGGCAATATGAGCAAGCCATTCAGGCCTATGAATCGGTGGTGCAAACGGATAAAAAAGAATCGGCTGATTTGTATTTCAATTTGGGCAATTGTTATTACAAACTCAATCAAGTCGCGCCAGCGATTTATAATTACGAGAAAGCTTTGGTTTTAAGACCCAATGATGCTGAAATTCTAAACAATCTGAAGTTTGCCCAAAAAAGAACCATAGACGAGATTAAAGTCGTTCCCAAAGTAGGTTTCGAGAAACTGGTACACGATTTTACCGCGTTCTTTCATTATGATACTTGGGCGTGGATAGCTATAGGATTTTCCTTCGTAGTGCTATTACTTTTTTTAGGGTATTACTTTACTCAAACTTCTTTAGCGAAACGTGTTTTTTTCTTTGGGATGTTTTTTGGATTACTACTCGTTTTGATAAGCGTTTTTGCGGGTTATTTTGAACAAAGTCATTTTAAAAATGATCGTCCAGCCATTCTTTTTGCAGCTATGACAGAAGTCAAAAGCGAGCCGCAGAATTCCAGTCCAGCGGTTATAACCTTACACGAAGGCGCTAAGGTTTATGTATTGGAAAATTTAGAGCAATGGCGAAAAGTGCAACTTACCGATGGCACTGAGGGTTGGTTGAATGCTAGTGCAATAAAAGAAGTAAAATAGACTAACGATTTATACAAAAAAACGCCCTTGAAATTCAATATTCCAAGGGCGTTTTTGTATACTTTAATAAAGAATCTTATTTTTTAGCTTTATCGTATAGTTTCTCTAAAGAAGGAAAAATAAAAGCGGATGTTTTTTGAATCGGGTTAAAAAATAGCGATTTATCTAAAGTCTCTTTTTTAGCCAAGAAATTATGGTAATTGATTTTTTCGAAAATGGTCAAAAATACACTGATGATCAATACAAATTTCAACACTCTAAACACTCCGCCGCCAACTTTGTTGATCCAACCCAAATAAGCAAAATCGGCTAGACCCGTAAAGAATTTACTGAGCATATAAATACCAACCACCACAACGATGAAGGTAAGGATAAAAGCCACTATTTGTATTGTATACGGATTCCATTTTACAATACTTGAAATTATGGATGCCATAAGTGCTGAGAATTTTACCGCTACGTAAATTCCAATCAATAAAGAAACTAAAGAAGCCAATTCGGCAAAAAGGCCGTTCTGAATGCCTTTGAACAAAGCATACGCCAATAAACCACCGATTAAAAGATCAAAAAAAGTCATATTTTAAGGGTAAAAAATTAAAACGGCAAATATAAAAGAAATAGGCGATACCGTAACTCAATTTTCAAGTGCTTATCTTTGCCGAAAATAATTAGTATTGAAAGGTAGTGTTGGTTACTCAATCCTAAATTTTTAATCCTAATTCCTAAATTTTAAAACAATGTCTAGAGATATACAATTAAAAGAACGCTGGGAACGCTTGGTTTCCTTATTGTCAGATCGATTTTCGCAAGGTGAGGATTTGGATTTAGACGCTATAATTTACCTTATCGGGGTTCAAGAGTTGGGGCAGGTACACCGCGAGTTTAAGAAAGATGAAAAAGTAAACTTAATGCACATTGCTATTTGCAGATTGCTGGAACCTTATGGGTTTTATGAGTTTGATTTTTTTGATGAGGAAGGTTGGCCACATTATAAAGTGAAGGAGGAATTACCGCCTTTGAAAGCCGGTGAACAAACCGTTTTGATGAAAGAAGCCATTGTAAATTATTTCGTAGAACGCGAGGTGATTGAATAAATGTACCCAAAAAAGCAATTGGCTGCTCTATAGCCCTGATGGAAGCGGTATCCTGTAGCGCTGGGGTTCAGCGCTACAGATATAGCGTACAGCGGGAATTATGCTCACTAAAAAACCCATTGTTTCTGCTCCTAGTTATAGGAATCTCAAAAAAACTTCCTACTTCTAACTTCCTACTTCTAACTTTTGCTTAAATTTGCACCTCAATTATGGAATGAAAATGATAGACAAGATAAAAGAATACATTGCAGAAGCACAAGCATTTTCTACTCAAAATGGTGCTGAATTGGAAGCTTTCAGAATTAAATTTTTAGGCAGTAAAGGACTTTTGAAAGAGTTGTTTGCCGAGTTCAAAAATGTTCCCAATGAGCAGAAAAAAGAATTTGGTCAAGTTATCAATTTATTGAAAACTACTGCTGAAGAAAAAGTAAAGTCGATTCAGGAAGGTTTAGAAAATCAGCAAGAAAGCAAAGGTATTTATGGCGATTTAACCAGAACAGGCGAACCAATCACTATAGGTTCTCGTCACCCAATATCCTTAGTGAAAAATCAAATTATTGATATTTTCTCGACCATTGGATTCAATGTTTCTGAAGGACCAGAAATTGAAGACGATTGGCATAATTTTACTGCCTTGAACTTGCCAGAATACCATCCGGCTCGAGATATGCAAGATACTTTTTTCATTCAAACCAATCCTGATGTGTTGTTGCGTACGCATACGTCATCTGTTCAGGTGCGTTATATGGAAAACAACAAACCACCTATTCGTACGATTTCTCCAGGACGTGTATTTCGTAACGAAGCCATTTCGTCTCGTTCGCACTGTATTTTTCATCAGGTAGAAGGGCTGTATATTGACAAGGACGTGTCTTTTGCTGACTTAAAACAAACGCTTTTGTATTTCACGAAGGAAATGTTCGGTAAGTCAAAAATCCGTCTTAGACCGTCTTATTTTCCGTTTACGGAACCAAGTGCCGAAATAGATATTTATTGGGGTTTAAAAACAGAAACCGATTATCGTATTACCAAAGGTACGGGTTGGTTAGAAATTGGTGGTTGCGGAATGGTAGACCCTAATGTTTTGACCAATTGTGGTATCAATCCAGATGAGTACAACGGTTTTGCTTTCGGAATGGGAGTAGAGCGTATCGCTATGTTGTTGTATCAAATTGGTGATATCCGTATGTTTTATGAAAACGATGTGCGTTTCTTAGAGCAATTTAAATCGATTATTTAGTAACAAGTCAATAGTCCTTAGCAGTTAGTTCTTTTGCAGTCATAGCATCTATTGACTGAGGACTAAATACTAAGGACTTATTTTTTTATAATATGAAAAAAGACATCATCATACCGGTTGTAGAAAATGTGTTTATTGCTGCCGTTCAAGAATGGAGCGACGACTTTATGGAAAAAGTGTGGTACGCCTATTTGGTAAACGATAGTGATTTTAATTTAGAAGGCGTTATGGTCGTTTCTAAAGCTTTTGGAACGATTGATGGCGAAATGAAGAAAACGTCGCTTTTGCGTCACGCTTTTGTTGAAATACCAGCTGTTTCTGTTGTTAAAATAGAAATGATTGAGAAAAGTGTGCTTACACTCAATAACGAGTTTATGGTAACGTATTTTATTGATGGTACCTTGTACGATAAAAAATTCATTTTCAAAGCCAATAGCATCAATGAAACAGAAATGGAAGAAGTGCCTATTCTTTTTGTAGATGGAGTAATTGTAAGGTAGATTAGCTATAATGAACGTTTAAAAAATGCCATTGGAGTTTCCAATGGTATTTTTTTTGTCCAAAATTTGAAATAAAATCCATTATTTGGACAGATTCAAGTTACTTCCTAAAACACAATCCCTTTGAATATAAGAGTTTTTAGTTTGGCACGCCAATTGTTTTTAAGTAAACAGAAAATGATTCTAAAGAAAAGGGTTAAAGGTTGTTTTAGTTAATTAGTTAGTTGTGTGTTTTTGTAAAAGGCATCTGTTTATAAAATAGATGCCTTTTTTAGTTTTTCAGAATATGTTTTTGACAACTAATTAATCCAATTCTTCGGTTAGTTTTTTAAAGACGGCTTTGGCTTCTTTTCCTTCATATAGAATTTGATAAACAGCATCGATAATTGGTGTTTTGGCACCATAGCCTTGATTGAGTTTGTAAGCACTTTTTACGGCATAATATCCTTCGGCTACCATACTCATTTCCATCATAGCTGATTTTACAGTATAGCCTTTTCCAATCATGTTACCAAACATTCTATTTCTAGAAAAGACCGAGTATCCTGTTACCAATAAATCACCTAAATAGGCAGAATCATTGATGTTACGTTTCATTTTGTGGACTTTTTTGATGAATTTTTTCATCTCACGAATCGCATTACTCATAATTACCGATTGGAAGTTATCTCCATAACCCAAACCGTGAGCAATACCAGCTGCTATTGAGTAAATGTTCTTAAGCATGGCCGCATATTCTGTACCAATAATATCATCTGATATTTTGGCTTTTATATAATTTCCTGATAAATTTTCGGCTACTTTTTTTGCTTTATCTGGGTCACCACAGGCAATTGTAAGATAAGAAAGTCGTTCTAAGGCAACTTCTTCAGCGTGGCAAGGACCTGTAATTACGCCTATGTTGTAGTAAGGGATGTCGTATTGAATATGAAAATGTTCTCCAACAATCAAGCTGGTTTCTGGAACAATCCCTTTGATGGCCGAAAAGATGATTTTGTCTTTTAGCGGAACAGTTATTTTGGTCAATTCTCCCTCCAAAAAAGCCGAAGGAATTGCAAAAATTAAGTAATCAGCATATTCTACTGCTTCATTAATATCCGAAGTTAGGATAAGTTTGTTTGTGTCAAATTCAACTGAACTTAAGTAATTCGGGTTGTGTTTGTAGGTTGTAATGTGATCGATAGCGACTTCGTTGCGCATGTACCAGCAAATTTCTTTTTGGTTCACACATAACATTTTAGCAATAGCAGTTGCCCAGCTTCCTCCACCAATTACTGCAAATTTTAATTTATCGGCCATTTTTTTATTAAATTTCATCAAAAGTACTCAAAATACTAGTAATTACACAAATTAATTTCAATAGCCGAGATAGTAAAACTGACTCAACTATTGATTTTAAAGGTATTTTTAAATTATTAAAAAAAAATATTTTTTACACAATAAATAGGTAAGCTGTACGTTGTAAGTTATTAATAATTAGATTTTTATTGATTTAAAATTATGTTTGGTTTAGTTAGTTTTGTTTTTTAGTAATTGAAAAAGGCGCTCTACCATTGGTAAAACGCCTTTTTTTATTGATGTTTTTTTGAATTAATAACTAGCAGTAACAATTTCTCTAACTTTCTCAGGAGTAATGTTTTGTTTTTCTCCCAAGCCCTTCCAACCTCTTTCTTCAAATCTTTTTGCTATAAAATCGGCTGTTTTTTCGAAATCTTTGGTGTAGTCAGATAATTGGGTTTGCATTCCCATTGTATGAAAGAAGGCAACAGTTTTGTTGATAGCTTCTTTAGCAATTTCGTCTTCGCTTCCAGTTAGATTAAAAATACGTTGACCATATTGGGCTAATTTGGCTTTTTTCGTTTCAAACATTACCTTGTATAAGTTAGGACCAATTATCGCCAATGTTCTGGCGTGATCAATTCCATACAAAGCCGTTAATTCGTGTCCAATCATATGTGTAGCCCAGTCGCTAGGAACTCCTTTTTGGATTAGTCCGTTGAGCGCCATAGTACAACTCCACATAAAGTTTGAGGCCAAAGCATAATCTGTAGGATTCTCTACTACTTTTGGTCCGATTTCGATTAGAGTTTGCAAAATACTTTCGGAAATTCGGTCTTGTAAATAACCTTCATGTGGATAGGTCAGGTATTGCTCTAATACGTGAGTGTAGGCATCTACAACGCCGTTTTGTAATTGACGCTTTGGCAATGAAACAATTACAGTTGGGTCACAAATGGAAAATTTTGGAAACAAAGCACTTCCGCCAAAAGCCAATTTTTCTTGTGTAGCTTCAATCGTTACAACAGAGCCTGAATTCATTTCTGATCCAGTTGCAGGAATAGTAAGGACAGTACCAAAAGGAACTACTTTGCTTAGGTCTTTTATGAGTAATCGTTTCTGTAAAATATCTATTGGATTGCCATCGAAATGAACAGCAGCCGATATGAATTTCACGCCATCAATGACGCTACCGCCACCTACTGCCAAAATAAAATCGATATTTTGTTCTTTGATTACCGCTACCGCTTTCATCAATGTTTCGTAATGAGGATTGGGTTCAATACCACCAAATTCAACAATATTACGATCTGGAAGCGCTGCTTTTACTTGATCATAAATACCGTTTTTGAAGATACTGCCTCCTCCGTAAGCAATCAGGATTTTTGCTTCTGCAGGAATCAAGGTCGCTATTTTTTCTATTTGTCCTTTTCCGAAAATTAAATTCGTAGGATTGTATAATTCGAAGTTTAACATGATGTTTTTTTTAAAAGAGTTACTAAGATACTAAGATTCTGAGTTTTTAATGCACATTTAAACCTTAGTAACTTAGCTTCTCAGCGTTTTAGAGACGTTCTCTTATTTTTTTGCATTCAATTGAGCCAATAATTTTTCGGCAACTAATTTTGATGAAGCAGGATTTTGTCCTGTAATCAATAAACCATCTTCTACGGCGTAGGATTGCCAATCGCCAGCTTTACTGTAAGAACCGCCATTTTTTTGTAACATATCTTCCACCAAAAAAGGTACGATATTGGTCAATCCCACAGCTGCTTCTTCGGAGTTCGTAAAACCAGTTACTTTTTTACCTTTAACCAAGAAATCTCCATTTACTTTTACGTTTTTTAAGGCAGCAGGTGCATGACATACAAATGCTACTGGTTTATTTTGTGTGTAAAAAGTAGCAATTAAGTCTGAAGAAGTTGTATCCTCGGCCAAATCCCATAATGGACCGTGTCCTCCAGGATAAAAAACAGCATCGTAATCAGATGGAGAAACTTCTGATAATTTTTTGGTGTTTTTAAGTTTTGCTAACAATGCGGTATCTGCATCAAAACGTTTAGTATCCTCAGTTGCTGATGCTGGATCAGCACTTTTTGGATCGATTGGAGGTTGACCTCCAAGAGGTGATGCAATGTCGATTTGAATTCCCTTGTCGGCCAAAGCATAGTAGGGAGCGGCAAATTCTTCTGTCCAAAATCCTGTTTTTTCTCCTGTGTTACCTAATTGGTCGTGGCTGGTAACTACAAATAATACTTTTTTCATCTTTTTATTTTGTTTTTGTGCAGTTGCAACAAAGCAACTCAAGGTTACTACTAGAATCGTTAATAAGGTGCTTTTTTTCATCGCTTGTTTTAATTTGAAACTGCAAATTTATAGCGAATATGGTATTAGTAAAAATAATTTAAATTATGTTTGTGATAAATATATTTATAGCAATGGTAAATTTAGAATGGTATCGCACGTTTAAATCAGTATACAAAAACGGAAATTTTTCGTTAGCCGCTAAGGAGTTGTTCATTAGTCAGCCTGCAGTCAGTCAGCAAATTGCTATGCTTGAAGCCCATGTAGGATATACATTATTCAACCGTAAATCAAAAGGGGTGGTGCCTACGGAATACGCAAAGTTACTCAATAACTTAATCATTGATGCTTTGGATCGCTTAGAAAATGTAGAAAACGGTTTTAGGGCTAAGGCCTTCAATACTAATCGGTTATTGTCTATTGGAATTTCTAAGCATTTGTTGGGCTGTTTTGGTAGTTCATTGGTGTCTAAATTTGATTTTATTGACTTCACTTTTGGGACCAACGAGGAGTTATTTGATTTAGTAAATTCCAAAAAAATAGATTTTGCGATAGTAACCAAACAGTACGATACTTTTGATACACTACAACAGCAATTAGGTGAAATAAAACAAGTCGTTGTGGCTACTCCAGATATTGATCTTCAAATCGTAAAAGAAAATATTACTGCCAATGATTTGGTAGCTATAGAACATTGGATGAACGATCAACGGTGGTACAGTCATGACTCGGGTATACCGCATATTAAGTTATTTTGGTTGCATGTTTTTAATAAAAAAAGACCTGCCATCATAGCCAATTATATCATTCCATCAGAAAATGAAATGATTGCAATTCTTGCTCAAAACACGGGTATTAGTGTGGTTTGGAATTGTAATGTTGCATCTAAGATTCGCAATAAAGAATTACAATTGGTATGGGATAGTCCAAAAATGCCTGCAACACCAGTGTTTTTATTGTCAGGTAAGAATGATAATTTAAGTGCTATTGCTGAAGAAATAGTTGCTGTTGTAAAAGAAGTATTGTCCTAATTATTTTTTGTAAAAATTATTATGATCTAGATATTCCCACACGTTATGCGGTAAT
>ERZ650300.504-NODE-504-length-23771-cov-22.020366_pt1 | contig 23771 bp, 25 predicted proteins | sample MGYA00376236_ERZ650300 | MGnify/ENA primary metagenome ERZ650300 (study PRJEB26733, sample SAMN07839303) | wastewater metagenome | biome: urban; feature: wastewater treatment plant; material: waste water | place: USA: North Carolina | collected 2016-04-28 ...
CCAGCTGGATCGAGCGCTGGCACACGTCCGGGCTGGTGCCGTGGTCCTGGTGCATCACCACCGGGATGTGCGGAAATTCTTCCACGGCGGCCAGGATCAGGTGGCGCAGAAAGGGCGCGCCAGCGTATTTGCGCGCGCCGGCAGAGGCTTGCACGATCACCGGGGCGTCGCACTTGTCGGCCGCTTCCATGATGGCGCGCATTTGCTCCAGGTTGTTGACGTTGAAGGCCGGCAGGCCGTAGCTGAATTCTGCCGCGTGGTCGAGCAGTTGGCGCATGGAAACGAGTGCCATGGATGTCTCTCCAAAAAATCAAATGGCGCGGCGAGGGGGCCGCGCGGTTAAAACAGGTGCGCCGCTCTGGCGAGGCGGGTTGGCCTCTGGGCGGCTTGTTGAATCCGTTTCGCTGAGTGTGGTGAGTGTCAGGCGTGGGCCTGGCTGCTGGCGCGGGTCAGCGCCACGCCAGCGGCGATAAACGAACCGCCGGCCACCCGGTTCATCAGCTTGAGTCGGCGCGGGCTGTTCAGCCAGGCTTTCAGCCGGGCGCCGCCTGCGGCGTAGGCGCATTGCCAGCTGGTTTCAATCACAAAAAACGTCGCCGCCAAAATCAACAGTTGCGGGCCTTGCGGCTGGGCCGGGTCCATGAACTGCGGAAACAGCGCGGTAAAAAACACAATGGCTTTCGGGTTGCTCATCGCCACCAGAAAGCCGGTGCGAAACCCGGCCCAGCCGCTGCCGGCCTGTGCTTCCGCCTCGCCTTCGGCCAAGGCCTGCGGCTGGCTGCGCCAGGTTTTGATCCCCAGCCACAGCAGATAAGCAGCGCCAGCGTACTTGACCAGGCCAAACAGCCATTCTGATGTCACCAGCAGCGCGCCCAGCCCGGCGGCGGACAAGCCCATGATCAGCGCCAGCGCCAGCAACAGGCCCAGCAGGGTGGGCGTGGTGCGGCGCAGGCCAAAGCGGATGCCGTGGGTCATGGCCAGCAGCATGTTCGGGCCGGGGGTGGCGGACACCACCAGCACGGTGGCGAAGTAAATCAGCCAGGTGGACAAGGGCATGGGCAGGGCTTTCGTGGTTCAGCAATAATCAGTGCGCCTTGGCGCCTGGTTTTTCCGGCATGGCCGACGAGTGATGCTCGGCAATCAGCCAGGTTCCGCCGACTTTGCGGTAAACAAAGGTGTAGCGCGCCGGCACCTGGCCGCCGGTGGTGTCGAACACGTACAAGCCCGAGTCAATCGCCACATTCGGCGCCGGGAAGCGGATATTGCGCTCGACGATCTTGCCCTTGGGTTTTTTCTCCAGGAAGTGGACAAAATAATCGCGGATTTCGGCGGGGTTGTGGCGCACCTTATTGGACACGGTGGGCAGCAGGATGGCGTCCGCCGCGTAGTTGGCGGCGACGTCGTCCGGGTTGCCGGTGGCCAGCGAGGCGTTCCAGCGGTCGAACAGGGCGGCGATTTCGGCTTCGTTGCCGGCGTGTTTGCCCTGCATCGCGGGCATATGGCCCTGGCCAGAATGCACGGTCACATTCACGCAGGCCGTGCTGAGCAAGGCGGCAGCGGCGGCAGCGGCAAGGGTGCGGGTGAAGCGAATCATCGGCGTCTCCTGTTCGGTGTTTGCGGGTGGGGTGAAACCAGCTTGCCTGATGTCCGCGCGGCTGGCGCGGGGCGGACATCAGGCAAGCTGGCCGGGCGAAAGCCCGGCCAGCACGCGCAGGCTTAGCTGTCGGCGCGTTCCGCCAGAATCGCCACGGCGGGCAGTTCTTTGCCTTCCAGGAATTCCAGGAAGGCGCCGCCGCCGGTGGAGATGTAGCTGATTTTGTCGGTCACGCCAAACTTGGCGATGGCGGCCAGGGTGTCGCCGCCGCCGGCAATCGAAAACGCCGGGCTGTCGGCAATCGCCTTGGCCAGGGTTTGCGTGCCGCTGGCAAACTGATCAAACTCGAACACGCCCACCGGGCCGTTCCACACCACGGTGCCGGCCTTGGCGACGATGTCGGCCAGTTCTTGCGCCGATTGCGGGCCGATGTCGAGGATCATGTCCTGTTTGGTCACTTCGCTGACCGATTTCAGCGTGTCGTCGGCGTTTTCCGAGAATTCCGGGGCCACCACCACATCGCGGGGCAGCGGCACGGCGCCGCCGTGGGCCTTGATCTTGGCGATGACTTTTTGCGCCTCGCCCACCAGCTCGGCTTCGGCCAGGCTCTTGCCGATGGCCTTGCCTTCGGCCAGCAGGAAGGTGTTGGCGATGCCGCCGCCGACGATCAGTTGATCCACCTTGTCAGCCAGGGCTTCCAGGATGGTCAGCTTGGTGGACACCTTGGAGCCGGCGACAATCGCCACCAGCGGGCGGGCCGGGGCTTCCAGCGCCTTGCCCAGCGCGTCCAGCTCGGCGGCCAGCAGAATGCCGGCGCAGGCCAGCGGGGCAAACTTGGCCACGGCGTGGGTGGAGGCTTCGGCGCGGTGGGCGGTGCCAAAGGCGTCGTTGACGAACACATCGCACAGCGCGGCGTAGGCGCGGCCGAGGTCTTCGTTGTTTTTCTTTTCGCCCTTGTTCAGGCGCACGTTTTCCAGCATCACCACATCGCCAGCGTTCAGGCTGAGGCCGGCTTGCCAGTCGGCCACCACCGGCACCGGCTTGTTCAGCAGCTCGCCCAGGCGGGCGGCCACCGGAGCCAGGCTGTCTTCCGGCTTGGGTTCGCCTTCGGTCGGGCGGCCCAGGTGGGTCATCAGGATCACGGCGGCGCCGTTGTACAGGGCGTGCTGGATCGAGGCCAGCGAGGCGCGGATGCGGGTGTCGTCGCCGATCACGCCGTTTTTCACCGGCACGTTCATGTCCACGCGGATCAGCACGCGCTTGCCGGCCAGCGCCTGGTCAGTGAGTTTCTTGAATTTCATCATGCATTCCGTGGCAACGCCGTTGCCGGGTCAACCCGGCAACGGCGAAGAGAAAACCGCGCCACCCGCTCACAGGCGGCGCGCCGGGCCGGATTCTCAGGCGGCGAACATCGCGCGGGCGGTGTTCAGCATCTGGCAGGAGAAGCCCCATTCGTTGTCGTACCAGGCCAGCACCTTGACCATATTGCCGTTGGAGACCTTGGTCAGGGTGGAGTCAAAGTGCGAGGCTTCCGAGGTGTGATTGAAGTCCATCGACACCAGCGGCAGCACGTTGTAGCCCAGCACGCCCTTCATCGGGCCTTCGGCGGCGGCTTTGACGATCTGGTTCACTTCGGCCACGGTGGTGGCGCGGCCAGCTTCGAAGGTCAGGTCAACCAGCGAGACATTGATGGTCGGCACGCGCACGGCAAAGCCATCCAGCTTGCCGTTCATTTCCGGCAGCACCAGGCCGACAGCCTTGGCGGCGCCGGTTTTGGTCGGGATCATGTTCTGGGTGGCGCTGCGGGCGCGACGCAGGTCTTTGTGGCGCACGTCGGTCAGCACCTGGTCGTTGGTGAAGGCGTGGATGGTGGTCATCAGGCCCTTGACGATGCCCAGGCCGTCGTTCAGCGCCTTGGCCACCGGGGCCAGGCAGTTGGTGGTGCAGGAGGCGTTGGACACCACGGTCATGTCGGCGGTCAGCACATTGTGGTTGACGCCGTAAACAATGGTGGCGTCCACATCATCGCCGCCCGGGGCGGAGATCAGCACCTTCTTGGCGCCGGCGGTGATGTGGGCCTGGCATTTTTCCTTGCTGGTGAAGGCGCCGGTGCATTCCAGCACCAGATCCACCTTCAGCTCGCCCCACGGCAGTTCGGCCGGGTTGCGGGTGGAGAAGAACGGAATCACATCGCCATTGATCACCAGGCTTTTCTCGTCGTGGCTGACCTGGGCGTTAAAGCGGCCGTGCACGGTGTCGAATTGGGTCAGGTGGGCGTTGGTGGCCAGGTCGCCGGAGGCGTTGACCGCCACCACTTCGAATTCATTGCGCAGATTGTTTTCGTAGATGGCGCGCAGCACTTGACGACCAATGCGACCGTAACCGTTGATGGCGATGCGGATGGACATGAAACTATTCTCCTGTGAATCGGGATGGCGCGGCCCGCGTCCTGCGCGGGCCATCAGGGGATCAGGTAAAACTCAGAGCACGGACTTCACGGTCTGGGCGACATTGGCCGCGGTGAAGCCAAAGGCTTCGAACAACTGCTTGGCCGGGGCGGATTCGCCAAAGTGGTCCAGACCAACCACGCCGCCTTCCAGGCCGACATACTTGCGCCAGAAGTCGGACACGCCGGCTTCCACCGCCACGCGCGGCAGGCCCGCCGGCAGCACCGAGGCGATATAGGCCTTGTCCTGGCGGTCGAACACATTGGTGGACGGCATGGAGACCACGCGCACGGCAATGCCTTCTTCGGCCAGCAGGGCCTGGGCTTTCAGCGCCAGCTCGACTTCCGAGCCGGTGGCGATCAGCACGGCGCGGGCGTTGTCCGCCTCGCGCAGCACATAGCCGCCGCGACGGATGGCGGCGATTTGCTCGGCGTCGCGGCTGAGGAAGGGCAGGTTTTGCCGGCTGAAAATCAGCGTGGACGGGCCATCCTGACGTTCGATGGCGGCCTGCCAGGCCACGGCGGATTCCACCGTGTCAGCCGGACGCCAGGTGTCCATGTTCGGGATCAGACGCAGGGTGGCGGTTTGCTCGACCGGCTGGTGGGTCGGGCCGTCTTCGCCCAGACCGATCGAGTCGTGGGTAAAGACAAAAATCGGGTTGATCTTCATCAGCGCCGCCATGCGCAGGGCATTGCGGGCGTATTCGCTGAACATCAGGAAGGTGGCGCCGTAGGGCTTGAAGCCGCCGTGCAGGGTGGCGCCGTTCATGATGGCGGCCATGCCGAATTCGCGCACGCCGTAATACACATAGTTGCCGCCTTGCTCGCGGCTGACGCCCTTGGAGCCGCTCCACAGGGTCAGGTTGGAGCTGGCCAGGTCGGCCGAGCCGCCCAGCAGCTCGGGCAGCGCCGGGGCAAAGGCTTCGATGGCGTTCTGCGAGGCCTTGCGGGTGGCGATGGTTTCGCCCTTGGCGTTGATTTTTTCAATCGCGGCGGCGGCGTGTGCGGCCCAGTTGGCCGGCAGTTCGCCGCGCATGCGGCGCTCGAACTCGGCGGCTTCGGCCGGGAAGGCGGCGCGGTAGGCGGCAAAGCGCTCAGTCCATTCGGCTTCGCGCGCGGCGCCGGCTTCGCGGGCGTTCCAGGCGCTGGCGATGTCGGCCGGAATCTCGAACGGCGCGTGCGGCCAGTTCAGGTGGGCGCGAGTGGCGGCGATTTCGGCGTCGCCCAGCGGCGCGCCGTGCACATCGTGGCCGCCTTCTTTATTGGGCGCGCCCTTGCCGATTTTGGTGCGGCAGCAGATCAGCGTCGGGCGGGCAGTATCGGCCTTGGCGGCGGCGATGGCGGCGTCCAGCGCGGCAAAGTCGTGGCCGTCGATGGCCGGAATCACTTGCCAGCCATAGGCTTCAAAGCGCTTGACGGTGTCGTCGGTGAACCAGCCTTCCACATCGCCATCAATCGAGATGCCGTTGTCGTCGTAGAAGGCAATCAGCTTGCCCAGGCCCCAGGTGCCGGCCAGCGAGCAGGCTTCGTGCGAGATGCCTTCCATCAGGCAGCCATCACCCAGGAACACCCAGGTGTGGTGATCGACAATGGCGTGGCCGTCGCGGTTGAATTCAGCCGCCAGGACTTTTTCCGCCAGCGCCATGCCCACCGCGTTGGTGATGCCCTGACCCAGCGGGCCGGTGGTGGTTTCCACGCCCGGCGCGTAGCGGTATTCCGGATGGCCGGGGGTTTTGCTGTGCCACTGACGGAAGGCTTTCAGGTCGTCAATCGACAGGTCGTAGCCGGACAGGTGCAAGAGGCTGTACAGCAGCATCGAGCCATGGCCGTTGGACAGCACAAAGCGGTCGCGGTCAAACCAGCCGGGGTTGGCCGGGCTGTGCTTCAGGTGGTGGCGCCAGAGGGCTTCGGCAATATCAGCCATGCCCATCGGCATGCCGGGGTGACCGGAGTTGGCTTTCTGCACGGCATCCATGGAGAGGACACGGATGGCGTTGGCAAGATCGCTGCGGGAGACCATGAAATACGAACCTCGTGTGCTTGAGTGGCGGCTGGCAAAGCCGGTAACAAAATCATGCGATTATCGCCGATAGCGGCCATGGGCGGCAACTTTGCTGCATAGACCAATGCGCCATGGCCGGGCCAAAAACACACATGGCGTCCACCCAAAGGGCGGACGCCATGGCAAAACCAGCCAAAAAACCGGGTAAGGCGGGCTATTTGCTGCCCCACAGGGTCACGCCGCTGGCCACGGTGTTGGCGTCCAGCCGCGACTGGAAGGTATAGCCGGCAAACACCTTGCCCAGCGCGCCATTGGCCATCACCCCCTGCACCACCATATTGTTGCCATCCAGATATTGCGAGGGATTGCTAAAGGTGCCGTCGCTGCCGACATTGCCCTGCGCCTGCAAGCCCACGCGCAGATTGGCGGCGGTCAGGTCAAAGCGGGTGCCAAACCGGCTGCGCTCGAAATCCACCCACAACCGGGCGTTTTCCACATTGGCCAGCTGGCTGACGCCATCGCGCTGCACCTGGGCCATCGACCCCTGCAAGCCAAACTCGGCCCCACCGTACGGTACCTGCCAGGTGGCGCTTTGATGGCGCAGCAACGCATAGTCGCCGGTCAGCACGCTGACGCGGTAATCCTTACTCATCAAATCGGCCAGATTCAGGTTGGCGCCCTGCTCAGCCACGCCTTGCCAGCGCCCCCAGGCGATGGCCGCCGGGCCTGGCGGCGTGGGCGCTGGCGCCGGCATCAGGCTGGAGGCCTTATCCAGCTCGGCCAGTTTCAGTGGCGCCAGACTGGTGTTATCCGGGTTGGCGTCCGAAGTATTGTGGCGACTGCCGGCCTTGACCTTGCCGGATTCATCCGGCTGCGGCGGGGTGGTGGCATCTGGCGACAGCGCCTTGCCGCGCAGCAGCTCCGGCGCCAGTTGGCCACGGCTGACCTGCAAGACGCCATCACGTTGCTGGTTGGCAAACAGCTCGCGGCTGTGCGGCGTTTCGCACGGTCCGCCGCCTTCCGGCGCACAACCCTGGCCAAAACTGCTGACCACCACGCCGCCGGACAGTACGGCAATGCGAGTGGTCTGCGCATCGGTAAATACGGTAAAGTCGGTGCCCCGCACGCCAATGGCGGCCACCGGGGTGTTGAAGCGGAAGTTCTGCCGGGCGTTTTTCACCGCCTGACCGGAGATGCTGCGCGCCACCCCCTCACGCAATTCAAATTTGAAGCGGCTATTGGCCGGGGTGTGTGAATCCGCCTGATAGGCGATAATGCTGGCGTCGCTATTGGGCCGCAGGATCAAAAAACCGTTGTCCACGGTCTTGATGTAGACATAGCCATCGGCGCCCGTGCTGAGGCGGTCGCCAGCCTGCACGCTGTGGCCGGCCTTGACCGCCTGACCCTGCACGCGCACCTCGCCCGCGCTGAGCACCACCTTGCCGGCTTCATCTGCCCAGGCAGATGCCGCCAGACCCCACAGGGCCAAGGCACACAGATTGCGGACATGGGTTTGCTTGAACATGCTGAATCTCCCTGGACATCACGCTGTCGGTGTGGCCGGGCCCAGAACCGGCAACGCGCAATACATATACATTTGACAGGATAGCATTTTGGGTGTGACCCGACACGGAAAACTTGCCTGCCGCATCATGGGCTTAGCGCTATTGGCGCTGGCCGCAGGCATGGTGCGCGCCGATGACGGGGCTGGCAGCGACAATCCCTACCTCGACGCCATGCAGCCGCTGATCGACGGTCGCTACGAAGAAGCCGGCGAGGCCTTGCGCCGCCTGGTGGCGCGCGAACCCGAACATGCCGGCGCCTGGCTGGACCTGGCCATTCTGCAATGTGGCCTGGGCAATGCCAGCGAGGCCGAATTGCTGTTTGATGCCATTGAGGCGCGTTTTGATCCGCCGCCCGGCATCCGCGAAATCATCGCCCTGCAACGCGCCAAGGGCTGCCATGGGCCGTCGGCGCGCTGGGAAGGCCGGCTCAAGCTGGGGCGTGGCAGCGACAGCAACGCCAACCAGGGCGCCAGCAACCCCAATTTCTCTATCGGCCAGGGCAGCAGTGTGTTGAATCTGGTGCTGTCGCCTGAGTTCACCCCGCACCGCGACCGCTTTAACCAAATCACCCTGGACGGCGCGGTCAGCGGCCTGGGCAATGGCTGGCAAGGCTATGCCCAGCTGCAAAGCCGCCGCTACGACACCCAGCGCCGTTACGACAGCGAATCCGCCCTGCTGGGCGCCGAGCGCCCCTGGCGGCTGGGTCGTTGGGACGCACGGCTGGGCGCCAGCGTTGGCCTCACCCGCCTGGGCGGCGAAAGCTATCAACGCTACGCCACCATCAGCGGCTGGCTGGCCCCGCCGCTGGCGCTGCCAACCGGTTGGCAGCTGGGCTGGCTGAACAGCTTCAGCCATGTGGTGTATCCGTCACGCTCGCATTTTGATGCCAGCCTGTGGGAAAGCCGCGCCGTGCTCTCCCTCCAGCATGGGCCATTGTGGGTGCAAGGCAGCGCTGGCTACGGCCTGGACGTGGGCAGCCACGAACGCGCTGGCGGTGACCGTCATGGGGTGTTTGCCAGCCTGAACGCCCGCGCCCTGCTGGGAGGGGGCTGGCTGGGCGAGTTGAGCTGGCAGTATCAAAACTGGGCCGGTGCACAAGCCTATTCACCTGGCCTGATCGACGTGGCGCGCCGTCAGCACACCCAGCTCACCCGCGCCACCCTGTGGTATGAGCTGACCAAGCAGCAGGCGCTGTATCTGGAATACCGGGGCGTGCGCAACCGCGAGAATATCTCGCTGTTTGAATATCAAAGCCGCGCCTGGCAGTTGGGCTGGCAATGGCAGTTTGGCCGCTAAATGCGGCTCACAAAACCCTCCTGGCGTTGTTATGCGAGCTTGCCGCACGGCGTGACGCCCTGCAGTCACACACCAGGCCAGCGGTGCTTTGCCAAGTTTGCTGAGCCAGGCCAAGCCGTAAGACGGACATGATGCTAGTCATGGTCAGCGGCGCATCTTCGGGTAAAATGCCCCCTTCCTGACAGATTCCGCCGCTCATCCGCATGCAACTGGTCGCCCTTGGTCTTAACCACCACACTGCCCCGCTCGCCATCCGCGAACAGCTGGCTTTCCCGGCCGAGCAGCTGGCGGACGCGCTGCGCGACCTGACCGACTCGCGCGCCGCGCACGAGGCGGCCATCCTGTCCACCTGTAATCGCACCGAGATTTATGCCGGCGCCGAGAACATCGACGCCGTGCTGCACTGGCTGGCGCGCAATCGCGGCCTGGACGTGGACACCCTGCGGCCGTATCTGTATCTGCTGGACGCCGAAGCCGCCGCCCGCCACGCTTTTCGGGTGGCCTCCGGGCTGGACTCCATGGTGTTGGGCGAAACCCAGATTGTCGGCCAGATCAAGGACGCGGTGCGCGCCGCCGAGCAATGCGGCGCGCTGGGCGTGCTGCTGAACACACTCTTTCAAAAAACCTTCTCCGCCGCCAAGGCGGTGCGCAGCCAGACGGCGATTGGCGCCAACTCGGTGTCGATGGCCGCCGCTGGCGTCAAGCTGGCCTTGCAGATCTTCCCCAGCATCCGCGAGCTGAATGTGCTGTTCATCGGCGCGGGCGAGATGATCGAACTGGTGGCCACCCACTTTGCCGCCCAGCAACCGGCCGGCATCACCGTGGCCAACCGCACGCTGGAGCGCGGCGAGCGCCTGGCGCAAGAGTTCGGCGGCCGGGCGATTGTCTTGCAGGACTTGGCCAGCCAACTGGCGCAGCACGACGTGGTGGTGACCTCCACCGCCTCGCCAGTGCCGGTGCTGGGCAAGGGCGCGGTGGAAAAAGCCCTGAAAGCGCGCCGGCACAAGCCCATGTTCATGCTGGACCTGGCCGTGCCGCGCGATATCGAAGCCGAAGTAGGCGAGCTGGCCGATGTGTTTTTGTACACGGTGGACGACATCGCCGCCATTGTTGACGCCGGCCGCGAAGAACGCCGCGCCGCCGCCGAGACCGCCGAAGGCATCATTCAGGAAAAAACCCGCGAGTTCAGCCAATGGCTGGCCGGCCGCGACACCGTGCCGGTGATCCGCGCGCTGCAAGTCGAAGCCGAACGCGTGCGCCGCCACGCGCTGGAAGCCGCCGCCAAACGCCTGCACAAGGGCGAAGCGCCGGAAGACGTGCTGGAGTTTCTCTCCCGCCAGCTCACCAACAAGCTGCTGCACCCGCCGCTGCAAGCGCTGAACAGCCACCACGGCCAGGCCAAGGCCGAGCTGACCGACGCGCTGGCGCGGCTGTACAACTTGCGGCCGGACTAGCGACGCGGCCGCCCCGCACGAAATCAAACCAAGCGCGCCTAAACGTATTAAAATTGCCGGTTTGCCGACTGGCGCACCCTGGGCGCCGCTGTCCGTCTGTCTCTGCCCGCACACGCGCGGGCCACGGAAAGAACACCCGACGATGAAAGCCTCGATTGCCAGCAAACTGGATCAGCTGGTTGACCGGCTCGATGAAGTGACGCGCCTGCTGTCCACCGAAGAAGCCACCCGCGACATGGAGTCGTTTCGCAAGCTCACCCGCGAACACGCCGAACTGACCCCGGTGGTCGAGCAATACCAGGCATTTCGCCAGTGCGAGGCCGATATGCGCGCCGCCGAAGAGCTGCTGGCCGACCCGGACATGCGCGAACTGGCGCAAGCCGAGCTGGAAGACGGCAAAGTCCGCCTGGGCGAGCTGGAGCTGGCGCTGCAAAAACTCCTGCTGCCGCGCGACCCCAACGACGAACGCAATATTTTTCTGGAAATCCGCGCCGGCACCGGCGGCGATGAGTCGGCGCTGTTTGCTGCTGATTTGTTCCGCATGTACTCGCGCTTTGCCGAACGCAATCGCTGGCAGGTGGAAATCGTCTCCGCCAGCGAGTCCGACCTGGGCGGCTATAAAGAAATCATCGCCCGGCTGGTGGGCTTTGGCGCGTATTCCAAGCTGAAATTCGAATCCGGCGGCCACCGCGTGCAGCGCGTGCCCGCCACCGAAACGCAAGGCCGCATCCACACCTCGGCCTGCACCGTGGCGGTGATGCCGGAAGCCGACGAAGTGGAAGCGGTCAACATCAACCCGGCCGAACTGCGCATCGACACCTTCCGCGCCTCCGGCGCCGGCGGCCAGCACATCAACAAAACCGACTCCGCCGTGCGCGTCACCCACCTGCCCACCGGCATTGTGGTGGAATGCCAGGACGACCGCAGCCAGCACAAAAACAAGGCCCGCGCCCTGGCCGTGCTGGCCTCGCGCATCATGGACGTGCAACTGCGCGAACGCCAGGCCAAAGAAGCCGCCACCCGCAAAAGCCTGGTGGGCTCCGGCGACCGCTCGGAACGCATCCGCACCTATAACTTCCCGCAGGGCCGGGTGACCGACCACCGCATCAACCTGACGCTGTACAAACTCGATCAGGTGATGGACGGCGACCTGTTTGAACTCACCGAGGCGCTCAGCGCCGAACACCAGGCCGAACAACTGGCGGCAATGGGGGAGTGAGGCGACCGCGCCTCATGCCCTGGCCGCTGACGGCATCAGGAGTCATGGCATGTATTTGCGCACGCTGGAATTGAAAGATTTTCGGGGTTTTGCTTCGCTGCGCTGGGAAGTGGCAGAGGGAGAAGAAGCCGGTTGGCATGTGCTGATGGGGCCGAATGGCGCGGGTAAAACCAGCGTGCTGCGGGGGGATGGCGATTGGATTATTGGGGCCACGCGATTTTGCCGCAATGCGCCGAAACCCTCGAGATTTTATTCGCGCCAATTGTGTTGCTGCGGATATCAAAGTGGAATTATCGGGAACCAGCACCTGGGATAACCAAGCAGAATTTTTTACAGGCCTCCTTGTTCATGACCCCTCACTCACAGATCATGTCATTTCATCTTGGGATCTCACAGGACCCGATTGGAATGGATGCCCTGGCTGGTTCTCCGCCGGTTTTGGCCCCATGCGCCGCTTCTCCGGCGGTAACCCTGACACCGAAAAACTATTCCAAAGCCATCCTCGTGCAGCTCGCCACCTCAGCCTGTTCGGCGAAGACATTGCCCTGTCCGAAGCGTTGGAATGGCTAAAAACATTACGTTTTCAGCAACTGGAAAGCCCGCCTGACAGCCCGGAAGGCATGTTACTGGATCAGGTGCGAGACTTCGTCAATCAGGCCGGTTTTTTGCCCTATGGCGCCCAGTTGGGCGAGGTCAACTCAAAAGGCGTCAGCTTTATCGATGGCAATGACGTCACCCTGCCGATACTGGAACTCAGCGACGGTTATCGCGCGGTATTGTCGCTGACCTTTGAGCTGATCCGGCAGATGGCCGAGTGCTATGGCGCCGAGCGGCTGTTTTCGGCGGACAATCGGCAGATTGACGCCCCTGGCGTGGTGTTGATCGACGAGGTGGACGCCCATCTGCACCCCTCCTGGCAGCGGCAAATCGGCCCCTGGCTGACCCGGCTGTTCCCCCACGTGCAGTTTATCGTCACCACCCATTCGCCGTATGTCTGCCAATCGGCAACGCGTGGCTCGGTGTGGGTGTTGCCAGCGCCGGGCGAAGAGGGCCATTTGCGTCGGCTGGAGGGCGACGCTCTGCACCGGGCGCTGTATGGCGATGTGCTGCATGTGCTGAACCGCGAAGCATTTGGCGGCCAGCCTGGCCGCTCGGATGAGGCGCTGGCCAAGCTGGAGAGCCTGACCAAGCTCAATCGCAAACACGAGCGTGGCGCGCTCAGCGACGCCGAACGCCAGGAGCGCGAAGCCCTGCTGGCCTTGCTGGCCCCGGTGCTGGACGTTGGCCATGCTTAAACTGCACATTCCCCCACTGGACGAACAACACCAGGCGGATTTGCAGGCCTTGCAAGACACGGTGAATCAGCAGGCGGATTATGTGGCGCAAGTGGCGTACGCCAAAGAACACTGGCGTAAAAAACCGGCCGCGTTGTTTGCCCGCCTGAAACCCCAGCTGGCCGCCCCGCTGAGCGGCAACGGCCGCTGTGTATATTGCGAGGACTCCTGGGCCGATGAAATCGAACATATGCGCCCCAAGGATTTCTTTCCCGAGCAAACCTACGTCTGGGACAACTACGTGCTGGCCTGTGGGCCGTGCAATGGCTCGTACAAGCGCAATCAGTTTGCCCTGCTGTTGGCCAATGGCGAGCTGCACGAACTGCCCCGCCGCCCGCGCGGCAGCTTGTCGAGCGGATGCCAGAGGGGTGAAAAATCAGGCTATACTCTGCCCGGCGTTGGCGCGTGGGCGCCGCCGCGTATGGCTTGCATTGACGCAGCGCCCGGCGTCGGGTGCGGTGAGCGCGTCCCCCTCTTGGGCTAAGTGACTATGAACGTACTGTTTATCCATCAGAATTTTCCCGGGCAATTCAAATTCCTGGCGCCAGAGCTGGCGCGCCAGGGTCATCGTGTCGTGGCGATGAGCATGCAAGAAAAAACGCCTGCGCAATGGCAGGGCGTACAGATGGTGCGCTATGGCGCCAAGCGCGGCTCTACGCCGGCTATTCACCCTTGGGTGTCTGACCTGGAAACCAAGGTCATCCGTGGCGAGGCGTGTTTTCGCGCCGCGCTGGAAATGAAAAAGCAGGGTTTTGTCCCCGATGTGATCATTGCCCACCCCGGCTGGGGGGAGAGCCTGTTCCTCAAGGAAGTCTGGCCGCACGCCAAGCTGGGGATTTACTGCGAGTTTTACTATCACACCGAAGGCGCCGACACGGGGTTTGACCCGGAGTTTCCCAGCCATGATGTGGGCCTGGGATGCCGTTTGCGTCTGAAAAACACCAATAACCTGATGCATTTTGACCTGGCGCAGGCCGGCATTTCGCCCACCCACTGGCAGGCCAGCACCTTTCCCGAGCCGTTCCGCTCGAAAATCAGCGTGATTCACGATGGCATCGACACCGACGCCGTGGCGCCGGACCCGGATATTGAAGTGGTGTTCAATCAGCAACTGACGCTGACCCGCGCCGACGAGGTGATCACCTTCGTCAATCGCAATCTGGAGCCCTATCGCGGCTACCACATCTTTATGCGCGCCTTGCCGGAAATCCTGCGCCAGCGCCCCAATGCGCGGGTGTTGCTGGTGGGGGGCGACGATGTCAGTTATGGCGCCCGCCCGGATAACGGCCGCAAGTGGAAAGACATTTTCATCGAAGAAGTGCGCGGCCAGATCAGCGACGCCGATTGGGCGCGCGTGCATTTTCTGGGCAATGTGCCTTATCACCATTTCATCCCGCTCTTGCAGCTGTCGACGGTGCATGTCTACCTGACCTATCCGTTTGTGCTGAGCTGGAGCTTGCTGGAGGCGATGAGCGTGGGGTGTGCGATTGTCGCCAGCGACACCTTGCCGCTGCATGAAGCGATCCGGCATGACGAGACCGGCCGCCTGGTGGACTTTTTTGATGCGCCGGCCTTGGCGCGCGAGGTGTCGCGCTTGCTGGATGCGCCGCAAGAGCGCCAACGCCTGGGCGAAAACGCCCGGCAATTTGCCCGCGCCAATTACGACCTGAAAACCGTGTGTCTGCCGCGTCAGCTGGATTGGTTCGCCGCGCTGGCCGCAGCCTGAGCGCACGCGGCGCGGACAGGCGGCAATCATAAAAAACGCCCGGTGAGCCGGGCGTTTTTTATGGGGTGGGCGCAGCGCCTCAGGCTTGCAGCTTCCAGGCCAGCGTTTCGCCGGCGCGCAGCGGCACCAGCGGGGCGTCGTCCAGATAGGCCAGGGTGGCCGGCACGGTCCAGCTTTCCCGGCGCAGGGTCACCGTGCCGCTGTTGCGCGGCAGGCGGTAGAAGTCCGGGCCGTTAAAGCTGGCGAAGGCTTCCAGTTTGTCCAGCGCGTCCACCGAGTCGAAGGCTTCGGCGTACAGCTCCAGCGCGGCGTGGGCGGTGTACATGCCGGCGCAGCCACAGGCGGCTTCTTTGGTGTGGCGGGCGTGCGGGGCGCTGTCGGTGCCCAGGAAGAACTTGGCCGAGCCGCTGGTGGCGGCCTTGAGCAGTGCCTGGCGATGGGTTTCGCGCTTGAGCACCGGCAGGCAGTAGTGGTGCGGGCGGATGCCGCCCACCAGCATGGCGTTGCGGTTCATCAGCAGGTGGTGCGCGGTCAGCGTGGCGGCCACGTTAGCCGATGCGCTGGCGACAAATTCAGCGGCCTGGGCGGTGGTGATGTGCTCCAGCACCACGCGCAGCTCGGGCAGGCGGGCAATCAGCGGGGCCAGGGTGCGTTCGATGAACACCGCTTCGCGGTCGAAGATGTCGATGTCCGGGTCGGTGACTTCGCCGTGCAGCAGAAAGGGCAGGCCGACTTCGGCCATTTTTTCCAGCACCGGCAGGCAGTGTTCCAGCGAGCTGACGCCCGAATCGGAATTGGTGGTGGCGCCCAGCGGGTAGAGTTTGACGCCGTGCACGATGCCGCTGGCCTTGGCGCGGACGATTTCATCCGGCGTGGTGCGGTCGGTCAGGTACAGCGTCATCAGCGGCTCGAAAGTCATGCCGGCCGGCAGCGCGGCCAGGATGCGGGCGCGGTAGGCTTCGGCGTCGGCCACGGTGGTGACCGGCGGCTTGAGGTTGGGCATGACGATGGCGCGGCCAAACTGGCGGGCGGTGTCGGGCAGCACGGCGGTGAGCGCCGCGCCGTCGCGCAGGTGCAGGTGCCAGTCGTCTGGGCGGGTGAGGGTAAGCGTGTCGGTCATGGTCGGGCTTTGCGGGTGAAAACTGTTACATTATAACATTTATCCGGGCGCTGGCGCAGGCCAGCGGCGGATGCTCAGCGTCGCTTATTTGCGGCGCAGCACCATGACGAACTTGCCCTCGTCGGTGACGATGCTGTCTTCCAGGGTGTTGCCGGTTTGCCGGCAGAAGGCAGCAAAATCACCCGGCGCGCCGGGGTCGGTGGCGGTGACGCGCAGCACCTGGCCAGAGCTCATGTCAGCCAGGGCTTTTTTGGCGCGCAGGATGGGCAGGGGGCAGTTCAGCCCGGAAAGGTCGATGTCTTTGTCGGCAGTCATGGCTCGCTGGCTCAGGTAGAATGCAAAGACCTTATTTTAGCCCAGCGGCCTTGCCATGTGCCTGATCGGAATCGCTTACCAACATCTGCCCGGCACGCCGCTGTTATTGCTGGCCAACCGCGATGAATATTACGCGCGGCCGGCGCGGGCCATCGACCGCTGGGAAGACGCCCCGCATATTCTGGGCGGACGCGATGGACAAGCCGGCGGCAGCTGGCTGGCGGTGAGCGAATCCGGCCGGGTGGCGGCAGTCACCAATGTGCGCACCGGCAGCCGGACGCCCGGCCGGCGCTCGCGCGGCGAGCTGGTGCAAGCCTGGCTGCAAGACAGCCGCCCGGCGGCCGAGTTTGCCGGCTGGCTTCAGGCGCAGCGCGGCGAGTATGCGCCGTTTAATCTGTTGTTTGGCTGCCTGAATGATTTGTATTGTTTTCATAGCCCGCGCGCGCTGCTCAGCCGGCTGCGCCCCGGTGTGCATGTGCTGAGCAACGGCCTGCCGGATGCGCCGTGGCCCAAGAGCGAGCGGCTGCGCGGCTGGATGAGCGCCATGCACAGCTTGCCGGCCGACGAGGTGATGCTGGATTGGCTGGCCGACCGCACGCCAGCCCCGGTAGAGGCCCTGCCCAATACCGGCGTGGGCCTGGCGCTGGAGAAATTCCTGTCGCCGGTGTTTATTGCCGGCGACGATTACGGCACCCGCGCCAGCACCGTGCTGACACTGGGCAGCAAGGGGCGTGGCGTGCTGGTCGAGCGGGTATTCCACGCCGGCCGGCCGCAAGGCTCGCGCCGGCTGTCGTTTGCCGTGCAAGCCAGTGCACGCGCGTGCTGAACCTGATGATTTGTTTGTTGAAGGATACCCCCGTGAGGCGTTTTTCCCTGCTGGCCGCGCTGGCCGTCGCCGCCTTGAGCCCGCTGGCTCAGGCTGAATACCGCAACGACATGTTTAACCAGAATTACGTCTGGGAAACCGAAAAACCCTGGGAAGAAAAAACCGTCGAGCTGCCGGCCTACCCGGACGGCAAGCACTGGCAAGAATTTGAAGTTGGCCCCACCACCCGCAACCGCCACGCGGTAGACACCGCCACCCTGCGCCTGGACGACGACGGCGTGGTGCGCTTTGCCGTGCGCGTGCAAAGCCCGGACGGCGCGGAAACGCTGACTTACGACGGCCTGCGCTGCGAAACCCGCGAGCACAAGCGCTACGCCATTGGCGCTGACAATAAAACCTGGGCGCCGTCCCGCTCGTCGCAGTGGCGGCGGCTGGAATCCGGCCAGGCGGTGCTGCGCGCGCTGGAAGAGTTTTATCTGTGCGTGGACCGCAGCCCGGTGGCCAGTGTGAACGAAGCCATCCGGCGCATGAAGCAACGCTAAGCGCCGCATCAGCCTCAGGCAAACAACGCAGCATCACGCGCCAGTGCACGGGCCGCCTCCGCGTCGATCGCGCCTTGCCCGCACAGCGCCAGCAAGGCGTAATCCAGCGTTTGCATGCCCTGCGCCTGGCCAGTTTGCATCGCCGAATACAGTTGGGCGGCATCGCCCTCGCGCAGGTGATGACGCACGGCCGGGTTGGCCAACAGCACCTCAAACGCCGCCACCCGCCCGGCGCCATCGGCGGTCTTGATCAGCGTCTGCGCCACCACGGCGCGCAGGCAGTCGGCCAGCACGGCGCGCGCCATGTCGCGTTCGGCGGCGGGCAGGCTGTTGATCACCCGGTCTGGCGCTTGCGCGGCCGATTGGGTGTGCAGGGTGGCCAGCACCAGATGGCCGGTTTCGGCGGCGGTCAGCGCCAGACGCATGGTGTCGGCGTCGCGCATTTCACCCAGCAGGATCACGTCCGGGTCTTCGCGCAAGGCGGCGCGCAGCGCAGTGGCAAAGCCGTGGGTGTGGCGGCCCACTTCGCGCTGGTGCACCACGCTGAGCTGGCAGGGGTGGATGAACTCGATCGGGTCTTCGATGGTCAGGATGTGAGCAGCGCGCCGGGCATTGATGCGCGCCAGCAGCGCCGCCAGCGTAGTGGATTTGCCTGATCCCGTTGCGCCGGTCACCAGCACCAGGCCATGCGGCAGGCGATCCAGCGCACACACGGCAGGTGGCGCACCCAGGTGTTCCAGCGCTGGGGCGTGCTCGGGAATCAAACGAATGGCCGCCGCCGGACCACGCTGCTGGCTGAATACATTCACCCGGCAACGGCCGCTATCCGGCCAGGCCAGGGCAAAGTCGCACTCGTGCGCTTCGGCATATTGGCGGCGCTGGCCTTCGTCCATCATCGAATGCAGCAAGGCGCGCACCTCGGCGGCAGACAGCGCTGGCAGGGCAATCGGGCGGATGTCGCCATGCACGCGCAACAGTGGCGGCAGGCCGGCGGACAGATGCAGGTCAGAGGCGTGCTGGCTGCGGGCAAAGGCGAGAAGATCGGGGATTTCCATTTATACTGCACCTTTCTTCAATGGCCTGGCCAATCATTCCCGACGTTGCGGAACATGATCACAGAAAGGGCGCACCAGGCTTGCGCCCCAGTGGAGGGGACTTTACCATGACAATCGAATCAGCGCTGCGCGCCACGCGCGAGCGGCTGGCGCAGGCAGAAGCCGCCGCCGGCCGTGAGGCGGGTTCGGTGCGCCTGCTGGCGGTGAGCAAGACTTTTCCGGCCGAGGCGGTGCGCGAAGCTGCCGCCGCTGGCCAGCAGTGCTTTGGCGAAAATTACGTGCAGGAACTGGCCGCCAAGGCCGTCGAGCTGGCCGAATTGGGGCTGGAATGGCATTTCATCGGCCCGCTGCAAAGCAATAAAACCCGGCCTGTAGCCGAGTGCGCGCACTGGGTGCATTCCATCGACCGCCTGAAAATCGCCGAGCGGCTGTCGGCGCAGCGCCCACAAAACATGCCGGACTTGCAGGTTTGCCTGCAAGTGAATGTCTCGGGCGAGGCCAGCAAAAGCGGCGTCAGCCCGGCAGAAATCCCGGCGCTGGCCGCGGCGGTGGCGGCGCTGCCGCGTTTGCGCCTGCGCGGGCTGATGTGCATTCCCGAGGCCACCGACGACTTGCCGCGCCTGCGCGAACAATTGGCCGTGCTGCCACAGCTGCGCGCGCAGCTGGCCGAACAGGGCCTGGCGCTGGACACCCTGTCGATGGGCATGTCCGCCGACCTGGAGCTGGCGGTGGCCTGTGGCTCGACCCTGGTGCGCGTGGGCACCGCCATTTTTGGTGGCCGCACGCCGCGTCACCCTGCCTGACCTTCACCCATCGGAATTCATTGTCATGATGCACATCACTTTCATCGGCGGCGGCAATATGGCCACCGCCATCATCGCCGGCCTGACCAAGGCCCGTGGCTGCCAGATCAGCGTGGTCGAGCCCAATGCCGACAAGCGCGCACAGTTGGCCCAGCAGTTTGGCGTGACCACGCAGGAGCAGCTGCCGGTGTATTTTGGCAGCGGCCAGATTGTGGTGCTGGCGGTCAAACCGCAGCAGCTGCGCGAGGTGTGCGGCGGGCTGGCCAGCCGGCTGGATGGCGCGCTGGTGCTGTCGATTGCCGCGGGCGTGGGCGTGTCGGCGCTGTCGCGCTGGCTGGATGGCCACGAGCGCATTGTGCGCATCATGCCCAACACCCCGGCGATGATCGGCAAAGGCGTGGCCGGCCTGTACGCGCCGCGTGGGGTGGACGAGCAAGACCGTGACGCCGCCCAGCGCATCATGGCGGCAGCCGGCAGCACGGTGTGGCTGGATGAAGAATCCGGCATCGACGACATCACGGCGATTTCCGGCAGCGGCCCGGCCTATGTGTTTTATTTTATCGAAGGCCTGATCGACGCCGCCCGTCAAATGGGCTTTGACGACGCCACCGCCCGCGAGCTGGCGCTGGGCACCTTTGAGGGCGCGGTGGCGCTGGCGCGGCATAGCGGCGAAGACATTGCCACCCTGCGCGCCAATGTCACCTCCAAGGGCGGCACCACCGAGCAGGCCATCGCCAGCTTTGACGCCAGCGAGCTCAAGTCGGCCATCCTGCGCGGCGCGCGCGCCTGCCGCGCCCGTTCGGTGGAGCTGGGCGTGCAACTGAGCCAGGACTGACATCATGCTGCTGGATATGCTGCGTTTTTTGCTGGGCACGGTCAGCCATTTTTTTGCGCTGATCCTGCTGTTGCGTTTTTACCTGCAAGTGGCGCGCGCGCCGTTCAAACACCCGCTGGCGCAATTCACCGTCACGCTGACCAACTTTGCGGTGATTCCGATTCGCCGGCTGGTGTCCAGCGTGCGCGGCTACGACAGCGCCACCCTGCTGCTGGCCTGGCTGGTGACGCTGGTTTCCACGCTGGTTCTGCTGTGGCTGTCGCCGTTTCCGTATAATTTTGCCGCGCCGCAAAGCTGGCTGGTGCTGGCCTTGCTGGCCACACTCAAGGTGTTTGTGCTCTCGCTCTACCTGCTGATGGGCGCGCTGGTGGTGCAGGCCATTCTGAGCTGGGTGAACCCATACAACCCGCTGGCGCCGATTCTGGACAGCCTCACCCGGCCGTATCTGCGCCCGTTCGAGCGCCTGCGCATCGGCGCAGTGGACCTGGGCCCGCTGGTGTTGCTGCTGATTCTGCAAATGCTGGTGGGCATTCCGCTGGCGCGGCTGGAATGGCTGCTGCTGAGCCAGATGCAAATGTTGATGTAAGCTTGATCTGAATCGGCGCCCGGCAGCAGAAAATGGGAGTAAGCTGCTGGGCGCACAAAGCTGTGTGATCTCCCTATCCACCCCTAGGAGTTTGACTATCATGAAAAAGCTGCTCGTTTCCGCTGCTGCCCTGGCCGTGCTGGCCTCTGCCCCGGCTTTCGCCAACCAGGCCCTGGCCCAGAAGAACAACTGCCTGTCCTGTCACGCTGTGGACAAAAAGGTGGTGGGCCCGTCTTACCAGGATGTGGCGAAAAAGTACAAGGGCGACAAGACGGCTGAAGCCAAGCTGGTCGAGAAAGTGAAAAAAGGCGGCGTGGGCGCCTGGGGTCAGATCCCGATGCCGGCCAACGCCCAGGTCAGCGACGCCGACGTCAAGGCCCTGGTGAAGTGGATTCTGTCGATGTAATCCCCGGCAGAATCCGTGGATGGGCAGCCACAGCGCCCATCCACACAGAAAACGTCCTTTGCTGACGAGACACCCGCATCTACTCTTGTATTTGTCTTTCCTGCCAGATGGCGCAAACGCGCCGCCAGCGGCCACGCACGGCGCCGATGACAGGTAAAAGTTGCATTTCCCCGGCAAACTCCTTAACCTTCCTGCCCGTTTGCCCACCCTCTCCTTAGCAGGACACCGCCATGGCCAAATTGACCGAACAGGACATCCTGAACTACGACGGCGACGACTACATGAACGCCGACCACCTGGAGTTTTTCAAGGATCGTCTGCTGCAAATGCAGCAAGAACTGCTGAGCAACGCCAACGCCACCACCAGCCATCTGCAAGAGCAGGAAGCCACGCCGGATCCGGCTGACCGCGCCACGCTGGAAGAAGAATACGCGCTGGAGCTGCGCACCCGCGACCGCGAGCGCAAGCTGCTGCTGAAAATCCAGTCCACCCTGAAAAAAATCGACGCTGGCGACTACGGCTACTGCGAAGACACCGGCGAGCCGATTGGTCTGAAGCGCCTGCTGGCGCGCCCGACCGCCAGCCTGTCGGTCGAGGCGCAAGAGCGCCGCGAGCGGATGAAAAAGCAGTACGCAGACTGACACGGCCGTTTTTCGCCGCTGTTTTGCGCCCACCCTACCCACCCGGTTCAGCCAGGGTGGCGGTGGGCGTTGTTGCGTCTGGGCGTCATCCTGATCTGACAAACTCAGCCGGCGCCCGCCATCGCAAGGATATGCGCAGTGTCCGCACCCTGGCGGCAAACTGGGTTAAAATGGCGGATTGTTCATTTCTGCCCGAGCCTTGCGATGATTCAAGTTGGCGTCGTGATGGGGAGCAACAGCGACTGGGAAGTCATGCAGAACGCCGCGCGCGTGCTGAAAGACTTTGGCGTTGCTTTTGAAACCCGCGTTGTTTCCGCCCACCGCACCCCGGATTTGCTGTTCGAATACGCCGAAACGGCCGAAGCGCGCGGCTTGCAGGCGATTATCGCCGGCGCCGGCGGCGCCGCCCACCTGCCGGGCATGCTGGCGGCCAAAACCCACATTCCGGTGCTGGGCGTGCCGGTGCCGTCCAAATACCTGCGCGGCGAAGATTCCCTGCTGTCCATCGTGCAAATGCCCAAGGGCATTCCGGTGGCCACCTTCGCCATTGGCGAGGCCGGCGCCGCCAACGCCGCGCTGTTTGCCGTGGCCATGCTGGCCAACCAATCGCCGGAACTGGCCGCCGCGCTGAAGGCCTTCCGCCAGAAGCAGGCCGACACCGTGCTGGCGATGACTCTGCCGGAGGTGCTGTAATGCAGGCGATTCTGCCGCCGGCCATGCTGGGCATTCTGGGCGGTGGCCAGCTGGGCCGCATGTTTGTCACTGCCGCCAAGCGCATGGGTTATCGGGTGACCGTGCTCGACCCCGACGCGCAAGCGCCAGCGGCGGAGTTTGCCGATGTGCACCTGTGCGCCGCCTACAACGACGCTGAGGCGCTGCGCACCCTGGCCGCCAGCTGCGCGGCCATCACCACCGAATTCGAAAACGTCAACGCCGACGCCATGCGCGAGCTGGCCAAAACCACCCGCGTGTCGCCGTCTGGCGACTGCGTGGCGATTGCGCAAGACCGCATCGCCGAAAAAGCCTGGGTGAACAAGGCCGGCCTGCCCACCGCGCCGTATCTGGCCATCGAAAGCGTGGAAGACATCCAGGTGGAGCTCGCCCCCTACCTGCCCGGCATCCTGAAAACCGCCCGGCTGGGTTACGACGGCAAGGGCCAGGTGCGGGTGAACAGCGCCGACGAAGCCCGCGCCGCCTACGCCAATCTGGGCGGCCAGGCCTGTGTGCTGGAAAAAATGCTCGACCTCAAGCTGGAAGTCTCGGCCATCGTCACCCGCGTGTCGCCCGAGCAGCTCAGCGTGTTTCCGGTGGCGGAAAACATCCACAAAAACGGCATTCTGGACGAATCCATCGTGCCGGCGCGCATCGCGCCGGCCCTGGCCGCGCAAGCGCAGCAGATGGCCCGCCAACTGGCCGAGGCGCTGGATTACGTGGGCGTGCTGGCGGTGGAGTTTTTTGTGCTGGCCGACGACAGCCTGGTGATCAACGAAATCGCCCCGCGCCCGCACAACTCCGGCCACTACACCATCGACGCCTGCGTGAGCGACCAATACCAGCAGCAAGTGCGCGCCATGTGCGGCCTGCTGCCCGGCCGCACGGATCTGCTGTCGCCAGTGGTGATGGTGAACCTGCTGGGCGACGTCTGGCAGGCCGACGGCGGCGAGCCCAACTGGAACGTGCTGATGGAAGCGCCCAACGCCCACCTGCATCTGTACGGCAAAAAGCACGCACGCCCCGGCCGCAAGATGGGCCACTACACCGTGCTGGCCACAGACGTGGACGCCGCGCTGGAACAGGCGCGCGCCTTGAAGGAAACCCTGTAAGGCCGCTGAGCGTGTGTTGACATCCCCCGCCCCTGGCGGCAGCCTGTCCGCCAGACCGGCCGTGCCGAGCCAGGGGCATTTTGCTTTTCCGGGCGGGCGGCGCGCCTGCCCATCATTGAATTTGAATTGAGGCCCTCATGACCGGCATCACCACCACCCAACTGACCAGCCTGAAAAAAATCT
>ERZ650300.509-NODE-509-length-23737-cov-19.297272_pt1 | contig 23737 bp, 23 predicted proteins | sample MGYA00376236_ERZ650300 | MGnify/ENA primary metagenome ERZ650300 (study PRJEB26733, sample SAMN07839303) | wastewater metagenome | biome: urban; feature: wastewater treatment plant; material: waste water | place: USA: North Carolina | collected 2016-04-28 ...
TAATTTAAAATTTCAAAAAATATTCTGGTTTTAAAAAGGATTTATTACTTTTAATAAAACTTAAAAAATATGAGAAAAATAGACCAACTTTTCGCAGAATACGCAGAAAGTCATCAAAACCAAACGAATAAATTCATTCACTGGATTTGTGTTCCTTTAATTTTCTTTACCATAGTAGGATTTATCAGCCTTATTCCTGCGCCACATTTTTGTGCACCTTATTTTGGTTGCATCAGCGTTGCCAGTATTGTTGCGCTTGTTTTGGTAAGTATTTTTTACTTTACTCTTTCATGGAGAATTTCCATCATCATGTTATTGTTCATGCTTTTAATGGAACATTTTGCCTATGCTATCAATGTACATTTTAAAGAAAATTCTTGGATTATTTATCTCTCCATTTTTGTTATCACATGGATTTTTCAGTTCATCGGTCATAAAATTGAAGGTAAAAAACCGAGTTTCTTAAAGGATTTACAGTTTTTATTGGTTGGACCAATTTGGCTTTTACATTTTATATTAAAGAAAATCGGAATTCCATATTAACATTGTCCTAAAATTTTAAATTCATAACAAACCTTCATCGTAAATTATTAATAACGAATTAATTTAAAAAAAAGAATACCAAAACTGAAACTCAATATGATATTATTCAATATAATTGATAGAAAATTATACTTAAATTTGTAGAAAATAAAAAATATGAAAAATTTAATCTTTGCAATATTCGCATTTTTGGCTGTTTTTTCTTGTAGAAGTGAAGACGATACAGATGTGAGTCCAGTAGTTGGAGAATGGGAATGGGTTTCTTCTATAGGTGGAGTTGGAAACACTACAGAAACACCTGCTTCAAGTGGAAAAACCATTATCATGAAATTAGATTCTGATAAAAAATACACCATTACTACTAATGGCACAGTAACCAATGAAGGTACATTTTCTCTTTATAAAAATGTCTCTAACTTAGAACATTACGAAAGAGTTTATATCGATTTTTCTAATGCTCCAGACAAAATGATTGTAAACAATGAAGAAAAAACATTGATTCTAAGTGATGATGTAAATGACGGATATACTTATACTTACAAGAAAAAATAAGTTATTTCCCCAAAACAAATACCGCCGGAATTTTATGAAGTTCCGGTTTTTTATTTTTCCAATCAGAGATTTTTTGGGTTTTAATAAATTCTTCTGTAGGGTGGTTAATGTTGGCAGCAATACAGAGTTTGGTATTGGGATTTAAAAATTTAATTAAATCTTCTAAAAGTTGATTGTTTCTGTACGGAGTTTCCATAAAAATCTGCGAATATCCACTCTTCTGAACTTGGTTTTCTAAAAATAAAATCTGTTTTTTCTTCTGTTCTCTGTCAATCGGTAAATATCCGTGAAATGTAAATTCTTGTCCGTTAAAACCACTCGAAATTAAGGCTAAAATAATGGAAGAAGGCCCATTAATTGGGATTACTTTAATGTTGTTTTCGTGGCTCCATTTTACCATCAGATTTCCAGGGTCTGCAATACAAGGCAATCCTGCTTCGGAAAGCAAACCAAAATCCTGCCCAGATTTCATCAGTTTTTGAGCTTCTTTTAAATCTGAAGATTCAGAATATTTATCCAAAAGAAAAAGTTTCAACTCTGATTGCTTTTTTTCTGGTGCAAAAAATTTGATGACTTTTCTGGCTGTTTTTTCGTTTTCAACAAAAAAATAATCTGTTTTTAAAATATATTCTTTGATAGACGGAGCAAAATACTCAACCGGAGATTCTTCTGATAAATATGCAGGAATTAGAAATAACATAAGCAAAAAAATACTAATTTAGTTTTAAACGTTCTTTAAGTGGTGGCTGCGGATTATATTTTACTTGCTCCATCGAAAAAAGAACAGAGGTAATCTTCCATCGATTATTAAATTTTACCATAGTCCAGATTTCTCTTCCCCAATTTTGCATTTTAGCATTTTCCCAAAAACTATAATCAAAATTTACAGAAGCCACTCTACCATCTTCTATAATTTTCACATTATCATATTTTATTTCTACAGAATTTTGAGCAATATCATTGATGAAATTTTTAAAAGTATTGGTAAAAACTTCTCTCAATTTATGACTATGATGACTTTCCTCTTCCAAAGTTTTGTCTTTATAAGTTCCGTGCCAAGTTACATCATTGCTATAGAATAATGAATAAAAAGTAATACTATCTTTGGTTTTAACAGAGGTAAAATACTGTTTCATTACCTTTTTTATTTCTTCTTTAGCTTTTAATTTTTGAGCAAAAGAAAAACTAGAAATCAACAATAAAAACAAAATCACATATCTCATTTTAAATCATATTTTTCTGCAATTATTTCACACGCTTCATCTAACATTTGAAAGACGTTTTCAAAATCTTGCATTGTTCCATAGTATGGATCAGGAACTTCTGCATTACCGTGGTTGCCCGCTTCTTCCAAAATCATAGAAACTTTGTTTTTTTGAGTTTCAGATTCTGCTAAAGACAAAACATCTTGATAGTTTTTGGTATCCATACAAAATATTTTATCAAATTTATCAAAAAATTTCTTTTCAAAGTATTGCGCTTTTTGTTTAGAAATATCTACACCGTGCTCTTTGGCAGTAGAAATAGAACGTTTGTCTGGCTGTTCTCCTTCGTGGAAGGAAATAGTACCAGCGCTTGCAACCGTATGTTCATTAGATATTTTAGAACGTAGAATTCCTTCTGCTAGTGGACTTCTGCATATATTCCCGAGGCAAACCATTAATATTTTCATACAATTTATTAGATTAAGTTGAAGGTTTTACTTAAATAAAATTTTAATAAAAAAGGAATTTTCTAAACATAAATGATTTAAAAAATTCCTTTCAAAAAATTAACAATAGGTTTTATATCTTATTCAAATATTTTTTCTTTAATTTCTTTCAGATATTTTTTTAATTCTTTATCTATTTTCGAAACATCTCTTATCGTTTCGCAAGCGTACATTACCGTAGAATGGTCTTTTCCGCCCATTTCTTCGCCTATTTTTGTAAAAGTAGCATTGGTATATTCTTTTGCAAAATACATTGCCAATTGTCTTGGTAATGCGATTTCTCTTTTTCTGGTTTTAGACAATAATTGCTCTCTCTTGATCCCAAAATATTCGCAAACCACTTCTTGAATATAAGGAATATTAATGGTTTTCTTTTGGTTAGCTGCAATTTTATTGATGGTTTCTTTTAATAATTCTAAACTTAAATCAGATTTAGAAATCATAGAATGTGCAATCACAGAATTGATAACTCCTATTAACTCTCTTACGTTAGATTTTACTTCACCAGCTAAAAAATCTACCATATCTTCTTTTAGAGTAATACCATCTCTGTGCAACTTATCAATAATAATCTTTTTTCTGGTGTCATAATCAGGAGATTTTACTTCTGCCGAAAGTCCCCATTTGAATCTAGAAACAATTCTTTCTTGAATATCTTGAATATCAGCTGGCGCTTTATCAGAAGTTAAAATAATTTGTTTACCCGTTTGGTGCAAATGATCAAAAATATGGAAAAACATATCCTGAGTAGCTGCCTTTCCCGACAAAAACTGAATATCATCAATAATCAAAACATCTACCATCTGATAAAAATTACCAAAATCTGTTTTGTTTTGAGCTTTGGCAGCAGAAACAAACTGCTGGATAAATTTTTCTGAAGATAAATAAAGAATTATTTTATCAGGAAAATTAGTTTTAATATCTAGACCTATTGCGTGTGCTAAGTGTGTTTTTCCTACACCTACACCACCGTGAATAAACAATGGATTAAAAGAAGTTGCACCAGGTCTTTTGGCAATGGTCTTAGCTACGGTAGAAGCAAATTTATTGCTTTCGCCTTCTACAAAATTATCAAAATTAAGATTCGGGTTAAGGTTAGAATCTATATTTACTTTTTTGATTCCCGGAACCACAAAAGGATTAACCACATTGCCAGAGAAAGAAGCAGGTCTCACCTCTTGTACTTTAGGTGCTTGTACAGAGATTCCTTTATAATTTTGAAGAGTAGGTTTTTCTTTTCCTTGTGGTTTATTTTCCATTACAGAATACCACAATTTTACTCCTTTTCCGATATTTTTTTTGAGAGCAGACGATAATAAGGCAAGGTAATTTTCTTCTATATATTCTTTATAGAAGTCAGAAGGAACCAGCAATGTAAGATTGTGGTTAACCAATGAAAGCGGTTCTACTTTGTCGAATAAAAGATCAAAAGAGTGTTCTAATTTCTTAACATCTTCATTCTCTGCTGCGCTGAGATTGTCTCTCATAAATTTGAGACACCTTTCCCAAATCAATCCTAAATTTTGATCCATTTTTTGTCTGCGTAATTTTCTCTGATTATGTAATTTTTATCGGAAAGACAAATATGAAAAATAATTTTTTCTTAAAAAAATTTTGGGGTATTGCTTTTTAAAAAATATATTTGTATGTATAAAAAAAAAGCAAGCATGATACACACAAAACACTCATTAAGAGTACGTTACGGAGAAACAGACGCTATGAAATATGTTTATTATGGCAACTATGCAGAGTATCTAGAAGTAGCCCGAGTAGAACTCTTTAGAAGTATCGGAATTTCATACGATGAAATCGAGAAACTTGGATTTTGGTTGCCCGTTTCTGAGTACAAAATTAAGTATTTAAAACCTGCTTTTTATGATGAAATTTTAGAAATTCATACTTATGTAAAAAAAATTCCTGGGGTAAGAATAGAATTTGAGTATGAAATTTATAATCAATCTAAACAAAAAATTTCTGAGGCTACCGTTACCCTATTCTTTTTAGATGCAACCACCAACAAAGTGTCTAAATGCCCCGATTTTTTAATGAAATTAATAGAAAAAAATTGGGTAAATTCTAACGAAATTTGATTGTAATAATGCTTTAAAAAAAACAAACTGATAAAAATCATTAAAATTTTTTATAAAAATATTTTTCACCAAAAATTGATGTCAGAAAATTTAATTTAATGAATTAATTTTTGGTTGAAATTAATCTCATAACATTGCGTTCCTATGGAACGCTTTTTTTATTTAACAATTTTTACACACATTATATTCCTACGGAATAATTTTAAAAAAAATTGTCCTAATATTTACCTCTCAATTACTCTATCATTATATTTTCCTACAACTCTCCCACTCTACAACTCTACAACTCACTCCCACTCTCCAATTCATAAGGTTCTTTTCCTTTTTCGAAAATCCTGGTGAGCTCTGTTCCTTCGGTGGTAATTTTATCGCCAATTCTGCGAATCCAGTTTCCTTCTCTTAATCCTACTACTTTTATATCATTTTGGGTAAGAAATTCTTTGATTCGGGTTTCTCTGGTTTCTCCGTTGTGCTTAATTTGTGGATTTGGGTCTAAATAGTGAGGATTGATATTAAAAGGAACCAAGCCCATACAATCAAAACTTAGCGGATATACAATCGGCATATCATTGGTAGTTTTCATATTGAGTCCTGCGATATTGCTTCCTGCGGAAGTTCCCAAATATGGTTTGCCAGATTTTACATTTTCTGCTAAAACATTCATTAGATTTTCTTCGTGAAGTGTTTTTACCAAAAGAAAGGTATTTCCACCGCCTGTGAAGTAACCTTTTGCAGAATTAATTGCCGAAATTTTATCTTCAAATTCGTGGAGACCTTTTACTTTGATATTGATTTGTGCAAAGAAATTTCTTGCAATTTCGGTGTAATCGTCGTGAGAAATTCCGCCTGGTCTAGCAAAAGGAACGAAGATAATTTCTTCTATTCCTGAGAATAATTCTGATATTTCTTGTTTAATATATTCTAAATATTTTCCACCAAAAAGTGTGGATGTGGAAGCGAGAAGGACATTCATGAGTTTGAAATGATTTGATGTGGTTTGATTTAGTTTGATTTTGTTTGAAAGTTCAAATTTATGGAAAAAAAGTTGTTTTGAGAACTGAATTGCGCCCCAGATTGAGCGGCATGTCTGAGCTCTCCCAAAAAAATGCGAAGGCTTTGCTTTGGATTTTTTGGGAAGCGAGTAGCGAAAGCTGGAAATGTGCGCCAAAAAAACTAAAAACTAATCCCTTAAAACTAATCCCTAATTCTTATCTTTGTAAAAAAATAATTTTAAGATGAAATTTTTTATTGATACTGCTAATCTTGACCAAATAAGAGAAGCGAAAGATTTAGGAATTCTAGACGGTGTAACGACCAATCCTAGCCTAATGGCGAAAGAAGGAATTGTAGGAAAAGAGGCAATTATGAACCACTACAAAACGATTTGCGAGATTGTAGATGGTGATATTTCTGCGGAAGTTCTTTCTACTACTTATGATGAAATGATAAAAGAAGGCGAAGAATTGGCGGCAATTCACCCGAATATTGTGGTGAAAATCCCGATGATTAAAGATGGAATTAAGGCTTTGAAATATTTTACAGATAAAGGTATTAAAACCAATTGTACTCTAATTTTCTCTGCCGGACAAGCATTATTGGCTGCTAAAGCTGGTGCTACTTATGTTTCTCCGTTTTTAGGCAGATTAGATGATGTTTCTACTGATGGACTTAATCTAATTGAAGAAATTAGAGTTATTTTTGATAATTATGATTATCAAACTGAGATTTTAGCGGCATCTATTCGTCATTCTATGCACATTATTAACTGTGCAAAAATTGGTGCAGATGTAATTACTTCTCCACTTCCTCCGATTTTATCTTTACTTAAACATCCTTTGACTGACGCTGGTTTGGCGCAATTCATCGCAGATTCTAAGAAGATGATGTAATTGTTGTTGGGTGTAGGATGTGGGAAGATGGATGCTGAATGTAGGCAAAGAGTAATCAAAAAATCATAAAAAAAATCCTGAAAATCTAATTTTCAGGATTTTTTTTGTGTAATTTTAGTCAATTTCTATTTCAAAAGGTCTATTTCGATTAGATTATTGTCTTTTTTAATTTGTTCTTTTAGTCGTTCTTCTCTTTCTTTAAGAAACTTATCATTCTCTGCACTATTTGCCATATTAAGAACTACTCCATTATCCATACTGATTTGTCTCAATCCTTTTGCAGGATCTTTTCTGTGCTCTAATAAAAGTTTTTTATATTCTGCCGATTTTAATGGAATTTCTTTGGAGATTTGAAAAGCATAAATTTCTGGTTCTAGAACTCCTAAATTTTTAATCGCAATTAAATTATACAGATGAGAATGCGTATCATCTTCTAATTTCACCACAAGACCAGGCAAGCCAGAGAATTTATACGGCCCATCTTGAATAGGAATATCACTGCAAAACCAAGCCGTCCATTTTCTACCTGCAAATTCTGTAGTCGCTTTTTGAGTTTCCCAATTTCCTATTTTTTGTTTATCTGGTAAAATCTTCCAAGTCATTTTTCTTTCTTCAGCTACACGGAAAGCATCCATGCCAATTCTAGTACGGAAATCTATGTTTCCGTTGGTATAATTTTTAGCAATGGAATATCTTATAACGCCTTTTCTTTGGTCGGTTTTAATATTGATAGAACCATTAGCTTTTAATTGTTTTTCTAGATCTACACGCATCAAAGAATCACTTTTATATGATGTATAACTGTAGAATTTAGAACCTTTTGGCGTTGTATCAAGATTCATTAATTCTGTTTTTACATCATCACGATTGGTAGAGTCTGATACAAATTTGTATTCGTACATAAATCTCTGGTTTTGTGCTGATAAGAAAACTATCATACCCAAAAACAAAAGAACAAAGACCTTTTTATTCATTATTTTGATTTGTTTAGCAAGTCTATTTCTAGCAGGTTATTATTTTTTTTGTTGGCTTCTTTACGCACTTCTTCTTGGCGTTTTATCATATCTGCCATAGACATATCATTTCCATTTTGGTCTTTGAACTTCATTACCACACCCTCTCTACCTTGCATCATTTTAAGAGATTTGGCGGGATCTTCTCTGTCTTCCCAAAATAATTTTTTAAATTTTTCTCTGCTGATTTCTATTTCTTCTTTTGCATTCCCGAAACCATCACCTAAAATTACTGTTTTGGTTACTGTTCCGTTTCCTGTGGTGGTATTTTGGGCAGCACTTTCTTCTTCTGTTTGTACAAATTTAGAGGTTCCTCTAAGTTCCATACTGTGAGAATTAGTTTCGTCTGAAATTTTAACGATTAAACCTGGTAAACCTTTGAATTTATATGGACCATCGTTAAAAGGAAGTTCTTCTGCAAACCAAGCCGTCCATTTTCTGCCAGCAAATTCAGCTGTCGCTTTTTGAGCTTCCCAAGAACCTATTTTTTGCTTTTCTGGCAAAATTTTCCAATCTAGTGTTCTGTCTTCTAAAATTTTGTAAGAATCTGTGCCAATTCTGGTATTGAAAAAGGTTTTATTTTTAGTATAATCTTTGGTTACTTTATATCTTACTTTACCTTTTGCATCATTTCTCTTGATATTGAAGTTTGAAACACCAGCTTTCATTTGTTTCTCCAAATCTGCTCTCATTATGGAATCTTGTACATAAACTTCTCTGCTATAGTATTTAGATCCATTTTTGGTGATGTCTAGAAACATCATTTCAGAAGTCGAATGATCTTTTTGAGTAGAATCTGATACAAATTTATATTCATAAATAAATCTGTGATTTTGTGCTTGCAAAAACGCAGCAGCAAAAATAAATAGGGCAATAAATTTTCTCATTGGTTTAATTCTTTTGCAATATTATTGTTTTTTTTAATAAAATCCTTCAAAGATTTAGTATCCTTGAAGGAATAAATTCAAACTTTGTCAAAGATTTTAAACTTTGACAAAGTAAGTTCAATGTATTATTTTTTAGTTTCAATTTTTATTTCGCCATCTTCTGCACCATTATTTTTACTTTTGTTTACAGAAATGCTAGAAATATCATTTGGATTTAGTTTTTCTACTTCAGCTTTATCAACCAATTTTCCATCGATATAAATTTTGATGTTTTTATTATTAAGTGCATCAGAATTAGACCATTTAATTTTGGTAAAATTCTTAGCTGCATCATTAGCATTTTCTGAAAAAGCACTCGTTCCATAATAAAAAACTTTTCCTTTCACACCAGTAATTTCGGCTTGTTGTCTTGCAATTTCGGCTTGTTTTTTAGCTAATTCTTTTCTTTCTTCAGCCTGTTTTTTGGCAACCTCTGCTTGCTTTTTCTCTAATTCAGCTTGTTTTTTTGCTATTTCACTTCTTTCTTTTGCTAATTTTTCAAGTTTTTTCTTTTCCGATTTAGAAAGCTTAGCTTTTGCTTCTTCTAGCTTCATATTATCAATACCGTATGCATAACCATTTTTAGATAAAGGAGGTATTTCCATATTAAACTCACCTTCAGGAAAACTATAACTTTCTACTTTACCAATCACATCATCTGTCAAGATTCTTAGTTTCCCAATTTTTTCTAATTCTTTCAATTTTTTTTCATCAAACTTGAACTTTTCTTTAAATTCTTTTGAATTAAAAACATCACCTAGTTCTTTGCCATTCCATTCTAGAATTCTCACATTTTTTACATAGTCATCAGATTGGGCTACTTTGTCTATTTCTTTGCCTAGATTATCGAGTTCTTTGGCTTTTAACTGAAATTCATAGCTATCATTACCTTTTTCTTTGGCAATTGTTTTCAATTCTTCAGATTTTTTACGAGTTTCTTCGCTTAATGTGGCAATTTTTTCGTTTTCTTTTTTTAGTTTTTCTGAAGCATCTTTTATTTTTTCCTGATGAAATTTCACCAAACTATCTACAGGAACTTGCTTCCTAATAGTAGTGTCTTTTTTAAGCGTTTGTACAGCAATAGCAATCGCTTTATTAGTCTCTTTAATTTCTTTGTTTTTTGCATTAACCAGCAGTGCAAATGATACCAAGAAAAGTATAGGCAATGCTAGAATTCTACGCGCATAACTGAATTTTGTTTTTTGTTTTGTGAGCATTTTTAGTCGTTTTTTAAGATTAGATGATAAAAACGGACTCGTGGCTGGTAATACATTTCCGGAAAAATTACTTGCCAATAGCATCTGCGCAAATGCCCGAGTATCGCTTTGTTTTACAGCTTTATGATCTGCCAGATATTCATGAATGAGGTTGATTTCTTTTTTAATGAAGTAAAATATCGGGTTGAACCAAAAAACCGATTGAACAATTTGTATAAAAAGTTTATCGATACTATGTTTCTGTTCTATATGTACCATTTCGTGTTTCAGGATTTGTTTTCCTAAATCTGAATTGATGAGAATAGAGTTCTTCCAAAATAGATTTTTGAAAAACGAGAATGGTGCATCTTGTAAATTGGTATTATAAAAAGTGATTCCTTCGAGTGTTTCTTTCGGAAATTCTTTTCTCAGTTTGCTTATTCTGAATAACCCAATGGTAATTTTCAGAATTAAAAACAATGAAACGAATGCCAAAATAGCAATTCCTACCCTCCAAAAATCAAATGATTGCGTAGAATTTTCTACTGTATTTTGCTGAAACTGATTGAGCAATAGTAAAATCCTACTGTCTGTTTCTATGGTAAAATATTCTAATTTAAGAAGTGGTAAAAGCAAGCTCAAAATTACCGTAGATAAAAGGTAAAATCTATTGTAATGATGAAATGTCTTATCCCTCAAAAAAACGAGGTAGTATGCCGACATTACTGCCGAACAGATAATCATTTTTCCGAAATAAAGGAAAATAGCTTCCATAATTTATTTTGTTTGAAATGGTTTGAATTTGTTTGATTTAGTTTGAAAATCATCTTCTGACTTGCTACTTCTAGCTTCAGACTCTCTACTTTTTCAATTCTCTTAAAAGCATTTCTAAATCTTCTACGCTCATTTCATTTTTTTCAATCAAAAAAGAAACCGCATTTCTATACGAACCTTCAAAGTAGTTTTTAACCAAACTTTTGATAGATTTACCACTATATGTTTCCTTAGAAATTAGAGGAAAATACTCGTGTTGTCTTCCGTGAACTTTATGCCCTACAAATTCTTTTTCCATCAAAATTTTTAAAATAGTGGAAACGGTATTGGTATGAGGTTTCGGCTCTGGAAAAAGCTCCAAAATATCTTTTAGGAAACCTGTTTCTATTTCCCAGAGATATTGCATTACTTGTTCTTCTGCTTTGGTAAGGGTTTTTGCCACCATATTTTAAATCATTATTGAAATTAGAAAATTAATTACTTCTAACATCAAAGTTAATAAAAAAGAAATCATAACTAATTATTTAGTGATACAAATTTAGTAAAAATTTTATTTTATCACTAAAACTTTAGTTAATGTTTTGTTAAAGTTTTATAATGTTTTGATTTTCAATATTAAAATCTAATTTTTAGGAATACTAGACGCTTTTCTTATGAAAAAATTATCTGCCGTACTATTACCTCTTAACTTATAAAAGCCACAATTTCCCCAATTGGCAGGTACATCTTTTATTTCCATATCCTCACCTGTATCATTAGAAACATAAGAAGCAATCATATTTTGCCAATTCTGAATTCTCTGTTGTGCATAATCTACATAGAAAAGGTCATATTTTTTGTCCATCAAATCATTAAGATATTTAATATATTGTGCTTTATATTCTGGTATTGTCAATAATTTTGCAACCAAAGGATTGTCTGCATTTTTCCCCCAATTAAGTGGATCTTGAATTCCAGAATCTGCCATCAGTAGTGATGTACCTAGTGTATTATCATAATCATAAGGAATAAAATAGAATTTACCCGCACCATCAAAATAGAAATAATAATTATTAGAATTACTCCAATAATCGTCCCACATTCCTACAGTAACGTTTACCGCATAGGTTTTTAAAAATAGATTGACATCCATTTTCTGAGCAATATAATTTTTAAAATCATCACCAGTTTTAGAATTTACATTCGTTATAAAATCAGACAATTGAGTTTTAGCAGCTGCTAGATTAGATTTACTGCCTTTATAGTCATAGATTGGCGTATTGGTGTATGTGAGCGTTACATCTTCTATTCCCATATTATTGATAGAAGGATCTTTTAGACTTGCTCCCCAATTTGCTTTCCAAAGGTTCCCAGTGGTAGTAAAAAAACTACTTCTATTTGCCAAAAAAGCATCATCTACAGGCTCAATCATTTGATAAACCCCAAAATAAGCAGCTTTGGCGTCTCCTGTAATTTTAATAGTTAATCTACAATAACTAGACTGTGGCGCAGTCCAAACTCCAAGTTTTTCAAATAAATCATAAGAAAAAACTTCTCTGGCATACATTGCATCATCTTTAAACCATTTTAGAACCAATTTTTCAGACTGATGAAACAATTGTGTTTTATTAAATTTCTTAAAACTCACCGTAAAACTAGCGTGATGCCAATCTGGATTGGTAGAATTATGAATTTCGCCAGAATTGCCTTCTGGTCTTCTTCTACTGGTATTGCCTTTTAGCCTAAAACCAATATTATCTAAAATTTCTGTAGTCCCATTTTTAAGAAAAGTAAATTTCCCCGAAACATATTCTTCATTATTAGGATTCTGATCATAATAATTTAAAAATTTGTTCCATTCTGCTGCATTCATTTCTACCGTAATTTCTGGTAAAGCTGTATGATCATAAATAAACTTTTGAGAATCGGTAAGTGTATATGCTGTTCCGTAAGGTTGCTGAAGAAGTTCTGGCTGTGGCGGAGTAACTTTTTCTTCTGCATTGTCTCTACAACCCAAAAGTAAAATTATGGCTGAGAAAAAAAATAGTCTTTTCATAATAAGAAATTTCTGCTAAGTTAGGACTTCCGAATCTAATGAAAAAAGAATTAAAGATGATTTTTAATGGCAGAAAACAGACTTTAATTGTTTAGATTTTAATCAAAATAAAGAATTAAAATTAGATATTTCAAAATTTTTAAAACTCATTATCAAACCATTAAACACAAAACCGCACAAAGATTTGCAATTATAAAAAATAGTTGTATCTTTGCACCACAATATCGCGAGATGGAGCAGTAGGTAGCTCGTCGGGCTCATAACCCGAAGGTCACAGGTTCGAGTCCTGTTCTCGCTACAAAATCCAAAAGAGAATCAAAAAATTTTGATTCTCTTTTTTTATTCCTTATCTTTGGTGTATGGCAAAAATCTTAAAAATATACCCTAATAACCCTCAAGAAAATTACATTAATGAGGTGATTAAAACTTTAGAAAATGGCGGATTAATCATCTATCCATCAGATACGGTATATGCTTTGGGATGTGATATTAACAACATAAAAGCCATGGAAAAATTGGCAAAACTAAAACACACCACACTAGACAAAGCCCAATTTTCTATCATTTGTAACAATCTGAGTCATCTTTCAGAATTTACCAGACCTATAGAAACTTCTACTTTCAGGCTTTTAAAAAGTAAAATTCCAGGTCCATTCACCTTTATTTTAGAAGCCAACAAAAGCCTTCCTTTGGCTTATAAAGGTAAAAAAACGGTCGGAATCCGTGTTCCAGACCATCCTATTCCACAATTAATTGTAGAAAAACTGGGGCATCCTATCGCTTCTACTTCCATCAAAGATGACGACGAAGTCATAGAATATTCTACAGACCCAGAATTGATTGCCGAGAAATATGACCATCTGGTAGATATTGTGATAGATTCTGGCTACGGAGACAACGTGGCATCTACCATCGTAGATTTAACCAGCGGAGAACCCGAAATACTACGTGAAGGAAAGGGAGTTTTGTAAAATCTTTTGGGCACCAAATTTCCGCCTTCCGCTCCCAATATTTTATAAAAATCCAATGCGTTTTCCAATGCCTTTTTTATAAAAAGGATTTCCGCTCAAACCTAACGAAGTGATTCGACGACTTTAGGAGTCAAGTCGGGGCGCAAGTTCCGTCTATTAAAGAAATAGGCGGTAAAAATCAAAATTTGTTTTATTTTTGAACTTTCAATTTCAAATTTCCTTATCCCAATGAAAATCATTACTTCACCTGCTAAACTAATGAACGTAGAAAATTCTACCGAATTTCTAAAATCTACTACTCCCAAATTCATTGAAGAAGCAACTCTTATTCAATCATATCTAAAAGAAAAATCACCCAAATATTTAGCAGATTTAATGGAAATTTCTGCAAAATTGGCAGATGAAAACTGGCAAAGAAACCAAGTTTGGAAACCCAAACCAAATGCCAAAGAATCTTGTCCAGCACTTTTTGCTTTCACAGGTGAAGTTTACCGTGGAATTGATGCCAAAACACTTGACAAAAACGCTGTAGATTATTTACAGAAAAACCACAGAATACTTTCTGGTTTATACGGTTTGCTAAAACCTTCAGACAAAGTGATGCTTTACAGACTAGAAATGGGAAGAAATTTTGAATTCGAAAATTATAAAAATCTTTATGAATTTTGGACGGATAAAGTAACTGAACAACTGAATTCTGAACTCAAGAAAAACGAAATTATTCTCAATCTTGCCAGCAACGAATACGGAAAAGTAATCAACCGAAAAAAGCTCAACAATCCTATCATCGATTTTGATTTTTACCAAATACAGCCCGATGGAAAATTAAAAACCATTGTGGTTTACACCAAACACGCCAGAGGTTTGGTTGCCAGATTTTGTGCAGAAACCCAAGCCAAAACATTGAATGATGTAAAAGCTTTCAATCTGGAAGGATACTTAATAAACGAAGAAAAATCTACAAAAAATAAATTAGTTTTTGTAAGATAGAAGTCAGAGTTTGGGGGATTTTTCAAACCATTTCGAACTAAATCAAACAGTTTCAAACCACATCAAACCTTTTCAAAAAATTTCAAGCTGATAAATGACCATTCTAGAATTCAAAAGATATTTTAAAAGTGAACTTTCAGAGCTTTACACAGAAGCAGAAAGCGCCCAACTCTACTCTGTTTTTTTGTATGAAAAAACTGGTTTTGATAGATTTCAGCAGCGCAGATTTGCACATCAAGAACTTTTGATAAGTGATGAAGAAGAACTCAAAGAAATTATCGAAGAATTAAAAACAGGCAAACCTTACCAACAAATTTTAGGACATACTGAATTCTACGGAAAAAAGTTTTTTGTAGATGAAAATGTCCTCATTCCAAGACCAGAAACCGAAGAATTGGTAGAATTAGCCAAAATAGAAATTCAAAATCTAAAATCTAAAATCCAAAATCTGAAATTATTAGATATAGGAACTGGTTCTGGAATTATCCCAATTACTTTGAAAAAACATTTCCCAAATTCGGAAATTTCTGCGATGGATATTTCTGAAAAAGCATTAGAAATCGCCCAAAAAAATGCAGATTTTCATAAAAAAGAAATCAATTTTATACAAGCAGATTTTCTCAATACCGAACTTACCGAAAAATACGACATTATCATTTCTAATCCGCCTTACATTGGTATTGAAGAAAACATAGAAATTGAAGATTCTGTAAAAGGTTTTGAACCAAATATCGCTCTTTTCTCTCCTACTTCTGACGCACTTATTTTCTATAAAAAAATTGCAAAAGACGGAGAAAAATATTTAAACGAAAACGGAATGATTTTTTTAGAAATCAATCAAAAATTAGGAAAAGAAACGCTAGAACTTTTCAGTAATTATTCAGAATCTCGTTTGATAAAAGATTTATCTGGAAACGACAGATTTGTTTTAGCGAAGAAATAATTATTTTTTTAATCACTTTAGACAAGTTTTCCCTATTTTTATGGCATAATCTTTCAAAAATAGTATTATGCTGAAATTAAAACCCCTTATTTTATGCACCTTTTTACTCATTATTAATTTTTTCTCTGCTCAGAAAAAACCTCTTGATCATAGCGTTTATGATGCTTGGCAATCTGTAGGAAGCAGATTAATTTCTAATGACGGAAAATGGCTTGGTTATTATGTAGATGCACAAGAAGGAGACGGAAATCTCTATATATATTCTACCATTAATAAAACTCAACAAAAATTTCCTAGAGCTAGCAAATTGTTTTTAACCAGCGATTCTAAATTTGCAATTTTTACGGTAAAACCCTTCTACAAAGATATAAAGGCAGTAAAAGATAAAAAACTTAAAAAAGATAAACTCGCTAAAGATTCTCTTTATATCATCAATCTTTCGACCAATAAAATTGAAAAAATCGCCAATGTAAAATCTTACAAATCGCCTTTTAAAGGAGGTTCTTTCGTGGCATATCTCTTAGAAAATCTTAAAGAAAAATCTACAGATTCTCCAAAAGATGATGACAAAGATGAGGCAAAAGATGATGACGATAAAAACACAAAACCATCTGAATTGGTAGTGATAAATTTAGCAACCGGACAGAAACAAAGTTTCCAAAATGTTGTAAAATATCAGTTCAGCGAAAACGGAAAACAATTGGCTTTCGTTACGCAAAAACCAGAAGAAAAGAAAGACCCTAAAGATAAAGACAAGGAAAAAGATAAACCAAAAGACAAATCTAAACCAAAGAAATACGCTCTTCAAAGTGTGAATTTGGTGAATTTAGAAAACTTTGCAATAAATAAATTGATTGAAGAAGAAGGAGATTTTGCTCAATTAACGTTTGATAAATCTGCCACTCAATTTGCGTTAACAGGTACTACTTCTGCTGAAAACGATTTGGTGAAAGATTATAATTTATACTATTTCTCAAAAAACAAGAAAGCTGTTCTCAATCAAAAATCAGCAAAAATGCCGAAAGATTGGGTAATTTCTGAAAATCAGGCACCTAATTTCAGCAAAAATGGAAAGCAACTTTATTTCGGAGTTGCGCCAAAACCCATTGCCAAAGACACTGCTCTTATCGCAAACGATCACGCAATTTTAGATGTTTGGAGCTACAAAGATGATTATCTAAAAACCATTCAGCTTAAAAACTTGAACAAAGATTTAAAAAAATCTTACGATGCCGTTCTTCAGACCGAAAAACCCGAATTACTTACTGCACTTTCTCATCCTAAAATGGATTCTATTGCTATTATTAATGAGGGAAATGCTCCATTTTCTCTCGGAATTTCTAATAATGATTCCAGAGCCGAATCGCAATGGACAGGCGCAGAAAAGAAAAACTATTATATTGTAAACAATTTAACGGGAGAAGCTACAGAATTTCTTAAGACCCTAAACGGAAGAATCTATCCTTCGCCTTTGGGAAAATTTATGGTTTATTTTAACCGAGAAAATGGCAATTGGTACGCTTATGATATTGATAAAAAATCTACCACTCAACTTAATAAAGGTTTAGCCGTAAAATTTACAGACGAAGAATTTGATATGCCAGATTATCCCAATTCTTATGGTTTGGAAGGTTTTACAGACAAAGATTTTTCGGTGATTATTAAAGACAGATATGACCTTTGGGAATTCTTTTTAGACGGAAAAACAGCTCCTAAAAACATCACCAACGGTTTCGGAAGGAAAAACAAAATTTCGTTTGACACGTATCAACTCGATAAAGATATAAGAAGTTTCAACAGAAATGCAGAAATGTATCTTTTTGCTTTTAATGAGGAGAATAAACAATCAGGAATTTTTAAAACGAAAATTTTATCCGCTAAAAATCCAGAATTATTACAAATGGGAGATTTCTACGGCTATAGAAACTTAGTGAAAGCCAAAAATGCAGAAGTGTATTCTTATACCAAAGAAACCTATCAGGAAGCACCAAATGTTTATATTTCGGACAATTTCAAAATAGAAAATAAAATATCGGAAATCAATCCTCAACAAAGTCAATACAACTGGGGAACTACCGAACTTATTTCTTGGACAACGCCAAAAGGTTATCAATCTAAAGGAATTCTGTACAAACCAGAAGATTTTGACCCTAATAAAAAATATCCTATGATTGTATATTTTTACGAAAAACTTTCTGACGGATTAAACCGATATATCGCGCCAGCTCCTACTCCATCTCGATTAAATATTCCGTATTTTGTGAGCAATGGTTATTTGGTTTTCACGCCAGATATTTCTTATGAAGACGGACATCCTGGCAAATCTGCTGTAGAATTTATTAATTCTGGAGTAGAATATTTAAAGAAAAATTCTTGGGTAAATGGCAAAAAAATAGGAATTCAAGGGCAAAGTTGGGGTGGTTATCAAGTTTCTTACCTCATCACTCAAAATGATATGTACGCTGCAGCTTGGGCAGGTGCGCCAGTAGTCAATATGACCTCAGCGTACGGTGGAATAAGATGGTCAAGTGGTATGAACCGTCAGTTTCAATACGAGAAAAGTCAGAGCAGAATTGGGAAAACACTTTGGGAAGCACCAGAATTGTATTTAGAAAATTCTCCGCTTTTTCATTTAGATAAGGCAACTACGCCTGTGGTGATTATGAGCAATGATAAAGATGGCGCTGTGCCGTGGTACCAAGGGATTGAAATGTTTACCGCACTGCGCAGATTAGACAAAAAAGTTTGGTTATTAAATTACAATAACGATGACCATAACCTTACCAAAAGACAAAACAAAAAAGATATTCAAATTCGTGAACAACAGTTTTTTGATTATTACCTAAAAGATGCCAAAGCACCAGTTTGGATGACCAGAGGAATTCCTTCTACGTTAAAAGGCAAAGATTGGGGATTTGAACTAACGGACGAAAAACCGTAAAATATACGTCTTAAACCCCACCGTTCTGGTCTTGAAATCATATTTTCTGGTTCTGAACTCCTATTTTACGGTCTTTTACTCATCTCGTGAGGTTCTTTAAACAAAAAATATACGTTCCTTAACTCATAATTTAGGGTTTTAGACTGTAATTTTGGGGTTCCGAACCTCAAATTATAGGTTATAGAACCCCAACTAAATACTTCGAGACCTATCCAGAGTATTTCTTAACCTATCCAGAATAGTAATTTAAAGGTCGAGATAAGTAAAAAATATATCCAGAGGAGTTAAAAACATATTAGGAAGAGTAAAAAAATATCCTGCAAGGGTTCTTGCAGGATGTTTTTATTATTGTTAACTATTTATTTGGCTAAGTCTATCCAATTCTCTTCTTCACAAAAACCTGATATGCCATATACAACAAAGGCAAAGACATAACTCCTAAAAAATAAATATTGCTAAAAGCAACTTCTGGCTCTACTACAACCGCATAAACCAAACCAAAAGCAGCACCACCCAAATGCGCAGCATGACCAATATTATCGTGAGGTTTAGGATTAAGCATCATATAAACTGAGTAAGAAAAATATAATGCTCCAAAAATATAGCCTTTAATAGGAATTGGAATAAACAAAATTCCTATCCCAATCATAGGATAAACTGCAATTGCTGCAAATAGAATCCCAGAAACTCCACCACTTGCACCGATTGCAGAATACCAACCTTGCTTTTGATAAAGATATAATGAAAATAAATTACCAAGTATAATAGAACCTAAATAAATAAGAATAAAACCTACTATATTAAAAGCTTCTAAAACAATTGGACCAAAGAAATATAAGGTAAACATATTGAAGAACAAATGTCCCCAATCTGCGTGTAAAAAACCAGCAGAAAGCAATCTGATGTATTCTTTTTTGTATTTGATGGCACTAACATTAAATTTATATTTTTCAAAAACAGAAACGTTTTGGAAACCTGCTAAACTTATAATGACGGTAATGGCTATAATTGCTATTAAAACTGGATGCATATTTTATTTGTTGATGAATGTTGGTTTTAAAACTTAGGGTTTTTACGATTATCCCTAAATGTAATCATTCTGATTTCTTTACTATTTTCTTCAATTGCATAAAAAAGTGAAAAATTTCTGAGAATTAATACTCTTCTTATACCTTTATAATTGGTTTCTTCCCCAAAAAAAGGATTAGCTAAAAGTAAATCTTCTTTAGCAATAACATCATTTACAATTTTCTTGGGATAAGAGTTAGACTTATTTCTGTTAAGCCAATACTCCAAAGTATGTTCAAGATTATTTTTAGCTTTAGCTGCCCAAACTATTTTGTACATTCTAGCATCATTTTTCTTACATCTTTGTTATCAAAATTTTTACCATTTTCAAAATCTTCTAAACCTTCTTCTATATCAGCAATTTCTTCCTCCGTCAAAATAATTTGATTATCTTGCTTTTTTTCAAACGAAATTTTCATTTTTTTCAGAAGATTTTCTAAGAGTGTTTTTTCACTTTCTGTATTTGGATAAATGATAATGCTTTCCATAATAATATATTTATTCAAATATAACAAATTTTATTCCTTATTAATTGATTCCTAAAAATTCAATAGTTTTTTTCAAACAAATTTAAAAATCGTAAATCCAAAATCGTAAATTGTACATCATTTTATTCTTCACTCGAAAATAAATCTTCTATCTTTCCTTCTTCAGGAATTTCTTCGTCTGATTCTATTTCTTCTATTTCTGGCTCTTCTTCAATCTCTTCTACTGGCTCTGGAATGGTAATATTAATGGTTTTCACTTTATCTTTAGCAAACTGATTTCCCATTGCTTTGATGCCTTTAATGGTGATAAATTCATCAATATTAATGATTTCATTTTCCTTTTCTTTTCCTGTTTTATCTTTTGCAAAAACAATTTCGGCGGTACAATTATCAGAAGTTCCTACAAATTCTATAAAAGATTTCGGATGTTCGCTTGGCATAAAAGTCTGAACATTGGTGGTGTTTTCTAGCAAGAAACGTTTAATGAAATAAATTCCTTTTTCTCCATCAAAATAGATACAAGAAACCGCTTGTTCTGGATTCCATTTTTCTAAAATTAGGTATTCGTCATCAAATCTATTGCTCAGGTCAAAAGAAACCAACTTGGCTTCACCGTTTTGATTGATGGTAAGAATCTTATCATCTCCTTTGAAGCTTCCAAGCAAAGTACCTCTTCCGTCTGCATTGAGACGACGAACCGCTTCATCAAACCAAATTTTTCTTGGCGCCAAAGTAGAAACGCCTTCTTCTTTTAGATCCACTTTTTTCACGGCATATTTGGTTACCAAATTCCCTCTAGAATCACGCCCTTTAATGGCTAATTCTGAGAAATCAATATCGATTTTGCTCTTTCTTACTCTAGAATTCGGTTTTAATAGAACGGTTACCGTTTCTGCTTCACCATTAGGATTGGCAGAAAAATAGAGCATTTCTGAACCTTTTTTATCCGAAGCCAGTTTATAATCTGTATTTCTGGTTACGCCCGTTACAGAGAAACGTTTCATATAATAAGGCCCGTCTTTCCCTTCTCTGTAGATCATATTGTAAACCGTACGTTTGTCTCCTTTTTTGAAAATCCCTACGTGTTCTATATTTTTACCGATAAAGGTTTTGGCTTCTACTTTTACCACCTTCATAGTACCATCTTTTTGGAAGGTAATGATGTCATCAATATCCGAACAATCAAATACATATTCGTCTTTTTTGAGAGAAGTCCCAATAAAACCTTCGGCACGATTAACGTAGAATTTCTCATTCGCCAAAACTACTTTGGTAGCGTCTATGGTGTCAAAAATCCTTAGTTCAGTTTTACGATCTTTATCTTTTCCGTATTTTTTCTGAATATTGGTAAAATAATCAATGGCGTAAGTTACTAAATTAGCCAAATGATGCTTCACCTGTTCCATTTTACCTTCTAGTGCTAAGATATTTTCTTCGGCTTTATCTCTGTCATACCTAGAAATACGCATAAACGGAAGCTCTGTAAGACGAATAATATCTTCTGTAGTAACCTCACGTTTTAGATTTTTTGTAAATGGTTTTAATGCCTTATCAATGGCTGCATAGACTTCTTCTTTAGAATTTTTACCTTTAATTTCTTGATAAATTTCATTTTCGATAAAAATTCTTTCTAAGGAAGCAAAATGCCATTTTTCTTCGAGCTCACCTAATTCAATTTCTAGCTCTTTTTTGAGCAAAGAAACCGTATGGTCTGTATTTCTTCTTAGAATTTCAGACACATTAAGAAACTCTGGTTTATCTCCTACAATTACGCAAGCATTGGGAGAAATAGAAACTTCGCAATCTGTAAAAGCATACAGCGCATCTATGGTTTTATCTGGAGAAACATCATTATTAAGCAGAATATTAATTTCTACTTTGTCTGATGTATTGTCTTCAATTTTTTTAATTTTAATTTTACCTTTTTCATTGGCTTTGATGATGCTATCTATCAATTCACCAGTATTTTTAGAAAAAGGAAGTTCGTTAATGCAAAGCGTGTGTTTATCTTTTTGGATAATTCTGGCTCTGGCACGCACTTTACCACCACGTTGCCCATCATTATAATTGGTAATATCTAACATTCCGGCAGTTTGAAAATCTGGATAAATTTCAAAAGGTTTGCCTTTAAGATATTTAATGGAAGCGTCTATTAATTCATTAAAATTATGTGGAAGAATTTTGGTAGAAAGCCCTACTCCAATCCCTTCAACACCTTGAGCCAAAAGCAAAGGAAATTTTACAGGAAGGTCTATTGGTTCGTTATTTCTTCCATCATAAGACTTAGCCCAATCTGTAGTTTTAGGATTGAAAACCACTTCTAGCGCAAAGGGAGTAAGTCTGGCTTCTATATAACGGGCAGCCGCAGCAGAATCTCCGGTGTAGATGTTTCCCCAGTTTCCTTGGGTGTCTATCAAAAGTTCTTTTTGCCCTATTTGCACCATTGCATCAGTAATAGAAGCATCGCCATGAGGATGGTATTTCATGGTATTTCCTACAACATTGGCAACTTTATTATACCTACCATCTTCCAACTCACGCATAGAATGCATAATTCTACGTTGTACTGGTTTGAAACCATCAAAAATAGACGGAATAGCTCTATCTAAAATTACATAAGAAGCATAATCTAAAAACCAGTCTTTGTATAGACCAGAAACTTTTCTTAGGGATTCTTCCTTGTGTGTATGTTCTTCCATTATTGTCCTTGCGTTTTACCTTCTCTTTTGGCCTCTCTATTAGCTTTTACTATTTTGCTTAAAGACACTTTTAAATCTTTTATTTCCTTGATGGTAAGATATGATATGTCATATTTCAAAATAATAGCAGCGTGATCTTTTTTACTTTTAATTTTTATAAATAATTTTTTGAATAAAATTGCATTTACTACTTCGTAGGAAATTAGCTTGTACTTAGGAAATTCATCTTTGGCTTCTTTTGTTAGAAACGGAATAATATTTCTATTTTTGAAATTAACAGCTTCTCCGTCACTATCATATTCAAAAATTTGTCTTCCTCTAAGTATAAATAATAAGAGCAAGCAAAAAGGGATAATTAAAAATAACACTTCTTCTCCACCGAACATCGCCAATCTGGTTTTTTCTAAAATAAATGCAAATATCCCTAGTACAATTATTACATTAATCAATGTTAATAAAAAATTATAGTACGGAGCTTTGTTCCTGTTACTTAATCTCATTTGTGTTGTGTTTTATGGTTAAATTTAAGTTTTTTTCTATTTAATGGTTTATTTCTTCTTTTTTGTCAAAATTAGCTTCCTCAACTACCAAATTTTCTAGAATAAACAATTGTCTATCAGGTGTATTTTTACCCATATAAAACTCTAATAAATTCTCTATGGTTTGATCTTTACCTAATACTACTGGTTCTAATCTGATATCTTTACCAATAAAGTGCTTAAATTCGTCTGGTGAAATCTCTCCTAATCCTTTAAACCTTGTAATTTCTGGATTTTTGCCCAATTCATCCAGTGCTTTCAACCTTTCTGCATCACTGTAGCAATAGCGTGTTTCTTTTTTATTTCTCACTCTGAAAAGAGGCGTTTGCAAAATATAAAGATGTCCATTTTTAATTAAATCTGGAAAAA
>ERZ650300.515-NODE-515-length-23568-cov-7.177902_pt1 | contig 23568 bp, 22 predicted proteins | sample MGYA00376236_ERZ650300 | MGnify/ENA primary metagenome ERZ650300 (study PRJEB26733, sample SAMN07839303) | wastewater metagenome | biome: urban; feature: wastewater treatment plant; material: waste water | place: USA: North Carolina | collected 2016-04-28 ...
ATTTTGATTTTTTAAATTTAAAACAATATTAGGAGCGGTTTTGCCTATGGCTAATGCTCTATATTGTTCAAACTTATCCTTACTCTTGTCATTCAACATACAGTTTTCTTGATTCAGCATCCTTAGAGCCAAATGTTCGGCTGCTTTAAACAAGCTTTTTTGTTCTAAAAGCGTAAACCAGTTTTGGGCTATTTCTTGCTGTAAGGTAGGTTCGTCTTTCAGTTCGGTGATGACTTTGTCTATGGCTGGGTTTAAAATTTCATAAACCTCTTCTAACGGAAAACGCTCTACTAAGTTTGTGTAACCACTAATTATCTCGTTATATAAACCTGAATTTTTTAAGGCTTTAAAATCGATTGCCATAAACTCAATAATATGATTGGGGGCTCGCCATTTGTAGGTTTCTACTGTTTTGGGCATTTGCTCTATCAAGCCTTTGGTAAGCAGGTATTGACGCACAAATAAGTTATCGGGTATGTTTTTTACATATTTTGGAAAAGCATAGGCGACTGTGTCTAACTCTTTTATAAACACTTGTTGCTTAAGGCTGTCTTTGGCATATAGCGGAATGAGATAATGCAAACCTGTCAACTTTGCCTCGCTGTCTTGAAAGGTTTTCATACCACCCAAAAAAGCTTCGTATTCTTTACTGTTGGTTTGTAGATTATCTCTATTGGTAAGGTCTTCCCAATGGAGGGTAATGTCTTCCTTGTTAAGAAATAACAATACTTGATATGCCCCATTCATCCACAGTTGGGCTACGCCTTTATAATCTTTAGGATAGTTAAGTGTAAACTTGCCATCTTCTTTGCTTGCTGCTGTTGATAGCGTTTTTTGTTGTAAACCTTCGTAACCCTTAAGCTCATAAGTGCTATTAGGAAAGTTGGGGAAACGTCCATTAATAGTGAAAGTCTCTTGTGCTGATAACAAAAAAGTTAGCAATAAAAAGATAGTTGTTAGTAATGATTTCATATAATTATAATTATTATTTTAAACACAAAAAGCACCACACCTAATCTTTGAGGCATCGAACGCTGAAGCCGTTTGCACGATTGTTGTTGTTGGTGTTGGCTGCTGTGCTGTTGAAGTTCAGGTTACGAGCATTAGTGCCACTTACCGTGCTACTCCAATAGTTGCCGTTAGTGCCCTGATTGTTGAGCAAACCATTGATGCGATTACGGTTACCAGCCGAAGGATTAAACATAAACTTATACATTCATATATTGAATTGATTGCTCCTTTACTACTTTGCAGTAGTGCTATGTTAAGATTAAAATGCACGCTTTTACAATAGCTGTTGCTTATTGCAAAACTCTGGCTGTGTGTATGCTCCATTGTGTTAGTTGTTTTGATATACTTTCTATTTTTTGATTTAAATTGGCTTGTTTAGAAATTCCCCAAATATTTAAGTCTTTTAAAATTCTAATGAATAATCGGCATTTTTCTAAACTGTTTAATGCTTTCTGTATAGCCACTGCTTTGTTTTTATCTTTTGATTGACTGGCTTCAAAGATGGCGACAAGCACTTCGGTTGCTTCATTTTTTAGCCGTTCGCCTAGTGTATATTTATAGTCTTTGGGCAGTTTACTACTGTTTTGAAAAATCATAAGCAATAACTCATAAGATTCTTTATATACAGGCAGGTTGAAGTATAGAGCCATTGTTTTTGAATACTTTTTTTAATTTACATTTCCATTGCACGCCTTTTTTCACTATAAAATAATAGGTGTAGAAGTTCCCCGATAATTGAGATACCACTTTTTTGATTAATGTATAAGAATTGGCTTTTGTAAAAAAACCCATATACGAGTTAAAGCAACTTAAATAATAAGGCAAAAGCATATTTTCTAACAAATAATCATATCCTTTGCCCAAGTCTTTTTCCATTCGTTGTATCATTTGCAAAAAATTGTTTTTGGTACGGCTACTCACATAAGTTCTGTAGGGTTTTATATACCTGCCCAAAAAATGTATGCCTTTGTTATAATGCTGAAAATAGATTTTCTTAGGGTGTATTTCCATACCATAATTTTTCATTTTTTGTGTTATGATAGGAATACACTGCTTTAAAAAAACGTTGTCTGTGTGCATAAAATACATATCATCTACATATCTACCATAGTGCTTTATGCCTAATTCGTTTTTTACCCAATGGTCAAAAGCATTAAGATATATATTGCCAAAAATTTGTGATGTATAATTACCTATGGGCAGACCACACTCTGGAGGTGAATGAAACAAACTTTTGTTTTTGGGAATATATTGCCACAATGCTTTTTTGCCCACTACTATACATTGATGTATAGGGTTTGTGAATATAATTTCTTGTAGCAAAAAATGAAGTATTTCTTTTTCAAAAGAAGAACAGCAAAGGTTTTCAACCAGTTTAAATTCTTGAATTTGGTTATACAACAAGGTGGTATTCATATTCATAAAATATCCCGAAACATCTAATTTTAAGATATAGGCATCTTTTGCATAATTTTGCGTTACACTACGCATTTGGTATTTTGCTCGTTCTATACCATATAGTGTTCCTTTGCCAGTTCTACAACTATAACAATCTTGTATTAATAGTTTTTCTACTTCTTGGCTTATATATTGTACCACAAAATGATGCACTACTCTATCTATAAACTGTGGTGCAAAAACTTCTCTATACACAGGTTTTTCTATTACAAATGCCTTGCAGGGTGCTACTTTATAGGTTTTTGCAATAATTTGCTCATATAATACTTGCAATTGATGCTCATAATTTTGCTCAAATTTTTGTTGCTCTTTGGTAAAACGTTTGTTTTTACGAGCTTCAAAATAGGCTTTATATAAGTTTTCTAAAATTATTTGCATATAATTTATTTTTTGCGACCTTTACGACTTGGCGGTTTATTATTTTCACCGCAAAGACGCAGAGAACGCAGAGGCTTTATTCTTTGCGACCTTTGCGACTTTGCGGTGCATTTTTTTTACCGCAGAGGCACAGAGTTCGCAGAGGTTAAAGATTATTAACTATCCGCTTTAATCCATCAACTACTCTTACAGAATTAAAATTGATTAGTAAACCTAATTTTAAATCTTTTAATTTTAAATACGTTAATAGTTGAGCGGTGTGAATATCTGCCAGTGCTTCTACACTTTTTATTTCAATTATTACTTTGTTTTCTATCAATAAATCTATTCTATATCCAGCATCTAGTTTTACTTCTTTATAGACTACCGGTAGTGCTTGTTGTTGTTTTACATCAAGCCCCATTTGTTTGAGTTCGTATGCTAAACACGTTTCATAGGTGCTTTCTAAAAGTCCTGGTCCTAATTGTTTATGCACTTCTATAGCTGCACCGATTATTTTTGAAGAAATTTCATTTTCTGACATTCTATTGCAATTTTTAATTTTTTTTCAAAAATATAAAAAACTTTGCGACCTTTGCGACTTTGCGGTTAAAAACGCACCGCAGAGGCACTAAGTTCACAGAGGTTACAAATTACTTGCATTTCAAAAATAATTAGTTGCTTATCATTTTTTGTAAGTTTGCTACCCACATAAAAACTTCCATCGGTGTTTTGTTTGCCAATGGATATTTTTTTAGTTGCTCTACTATATAAAATTCTGTTTCAGTTTTTGAAGTTTTAAATGATTCTTTAACTACTTTGTTATGCCAATCGTTATACAATTCTTTATTAAAAAAAGTGTTTGTATTATAAACAGCATACTTATCAAAAAATTCAAAAACAAACTCATCTTTTAGCTTTTCAAAAACAGATACTGGAAAACCAATACTTAAAACCTCATTTTCTACACTTTTTATTTTTTTAACAGCTACTTTATAATTTCTATCTTGCAGTAAAAATGCTCCTTCGTTATATGCTTTATAAAAAACACCTTCTTTAAAAAGAAAGATTTTTGTAGTATCTTGTTGTTGTAGGGTTACTTTATCTAAAATTGTCATAATCAAAAAAAAATCGACCGCTTCGCGGTATTAAAAAGTGGTGGCTCCAAGAGCCACCACAAAAAAGCCAAAAGCTCTAATCTTTGAGGCAGCGGACAGTAAAGCCGTATGCACGATTGTAGCTGCTGTTGGTGAGGGCTGCTGTGCTGTCGAAGTCCAGGTAACGAGCATCAGTAGTGCCACTCACCGAGCTACTCCAATAGAAGCCGTAAGTGCCCTGAAGGTCGAGCAAACCATTGAAGCGATCACGGTAACCAGCCGAAGGAAGCTTAAGGGCAGAGTTATAGGTGTCGGTATTGTTGTTCCAAGCACCAAAGCTGTCTGCAGTTGCCCATTGTGCATCGGTAGGCACGTGGTAACCCACAGGGCAAGGCCCTTGGTTAGCAGTAGCCCAACGGTTGTTGTTGTTGTCGCTTCTCCAATCATAAGGCGTTACATTAGTCAGAATAAAGTTAGGATGTCCAGGAGCATCTGAAGTTGCTAATGCCTCTAATGCCGTAGCATCGTAAAAACCTCTACCGCTGGTAGGTGTAGCCCCATTCCAAACGCTTATCTCGTGCCCATCTGCTGGTCTTCCCCACTGGTAGTGGTTACCGTAGCTTAATACATCGTTAATAGCCGTGGCTACACGTCTTGCTCCTAAATTTCTATCCATCCAAGTTTGTGTGCCGTAGGTAACATCATTATACGTCCAGTCTGTATGTGTTGTAGGGATAGATTTAATATCAATACGAGGCACAAGGTTTATGCTATTACTAGCACCTGTAAGCGGCATAGTAAGCACTCCAAAAGTACCCCAAGGGATAGCTGCTCCATTGTTTTGTAATACCACTGGGTATGTGCCTGCTGCAGCAAAATTGCCAGTAGCACTATACACCAAGCCTGTACCTGGGTGTGTAGCACTTAAGTTATAAGCCGTGGGTTCATCTGTAGTTACTTGCACCGTAATAGTAGAAGCTGTAGGCACGTTTTCTCCATTGTAGCCAATACCCGTAGTGCTTATAACTGAGGTTCCTTGGTAGGTTGGCGAGGCTACGGTTACAGTAGCAGGGCAAGTGGTAATATTTACCCAAGCACCGTTGGCATACCCACGGTAGCAATGCTTGCCTGTGTCATAAATTACCATTCCATCTACTGGTGATGAAATATTAGCTTTATTAGCTAAACGTGGAAGCAAAATAGCTTTATTAGTAGCTGATAAATCTAAAATAGCATTTGAGTTTGGTGCAGTAGTACCAATACCAACATTTCCAGTATCTAAAATCACAAATTCTCTACCTGCTGGTCTTGCTGTTGTGCCATCGCTTAATGTACCTAGTTTTACCATTGTGTTTGGGGCATCGTTTACCCAAGCATCGTTGGTAATATCTGCTTCACTTGCAGAAGCCATTTTTTGCCAAACGGCACCATCAAAGTAGTAATATCCAGCTGCGGTTATATTGATGCGTTGGGTAAGTGCATCTCCTGCCGTTACATCGGTAATATATACCAGTGCTCCTTTTTGGTCTGCACCATAGAGCACATTACCTTTGGCAGTAAGCTCTGCTCTGGTAAGTCTTGGTGCTTGCATCCCTGTAATATCTGTAGTAAGCAGATTGTTCCCATTTACATCAAAAGTTGTTTTGGGATCTGTCGTGTTTATACCCACTCTTCCTTCTTGGGCAAAAGCGGTACCTGTAAGCATTAAAAATAATGCAGCTGTAGTTATTTTTTTCATTTTATGTGTTATTTAATTTTAAATTATTTTAAATGGTCTGTTTAAAAGCACAGTATTTTCGCTGTACCATCATTTTATTTTCCACAAGCGCAAAATAAAATGCGGTGGTGCTTGTTTATAAAATTGGTATTGGGTTTTGCATAAAGCGCTTATGCAAAAAAGACATCAGTTCGCTACACGGTAAACAAACTGTAAGGGGAATCCATTGGTGGTGGGCGTATAGAGATTGCAAGGCGTAAAACACTTTGCTTACTTGGAGTATTGTAGTTGGGAGTTTTCCCACTTTCTAAAGTGCACGGTATTTTTCTAGAGTATAGGTAAGAAGTGCGTACCGCTTCTGAAAGATGATCCACCCGTGGAATAAAAAATGCTGCTTCTGTTTGAAAATGCCTAGTGAAGAAATTTTCAGACATCGGTATCTTACTTATTTTATGAGGACTGCTTTTTTGTGGCGCAGTATAAGCAAGTGCTTTGCTATTCTTTAGTAGTTTTTTTCTAGCGATTAAAGAAGAAGCTTTGGAACTATTTTTCTGTGGGCTTATTTTTGTGTTTTTAATATTCTGTACATTTGCAGGCCTATTATTTTTAAGGTCATCAGAAGTATAGACTAGGGTATTTTCAGAAATGTAGATGCTGCTGTTTTCTGAGATGTAGATGCTGCTGTTTTCTGAGATGGTGGGAGAGATAGTAGCTTTTTCTACAATATTTTCGCTACCATACAAGATGGTATTTTTTCCATCGTTGTATATTTGTGAAAATGTTTGAATGTTTAAAAACAAAATAAAAACCCAAACCCCTTTTCGCAAAAGCAAAAAAGGGATGGATCTCCTCTCATCATTTGTTTTTATCTCTTTCATTTGTGTTTTTAAAATCTTTATTTAAAGCATACTAAATGATTGCGTATTTGTTGCTTTAAGAAAAACTCTAATGCAAAAGTGTAGCAATCTGTGCTAAGATGAAAGCATTATAATTGCAATATTCGGAAATAGACAAGTGTATTTTCCGAATTTTGCAAATATATAAATGTTTGATTGTGAGCTTTATAGATGTTTAAAAGTGTGAAAAAATAGTTTTTCCTTTATTTTGCTTTTTGCATCCTGTTTTTTTAGATTGTATATTCGCATTTCTAAATTTTATTATCCTTTTTACATAATAAAGTTAAAAACATTACATTATTTATATAAAAACCAAAGCAACAACTAATGACTTCAAAAAAACTTGTACTCCTATTGTTTATCTTTACAATTGTGCTCTTCAAATCTCAATCTACAGAAGAACAAACCAAGCAATATTATAAAATAGCTTTAGAATATGATAAGCAACCCAAAGAAGCAAAGCTTAAGATTTTAAATCTTTTGGAGGTGTGTGAAACTAAGAAAAACTTTGTGTTGGCCGCAATGATCTACAATAAAATGGGACATTGGGAGATGACGAGTAATAACATCGATAAAGCCATCGATTTATTCAAAAAAGGAATTGAGGTAGGAGATCAATCTACAGACAAAGCCGGGGTAGCTTTGAATACGGGTTTTTTAGGATATCTCTATCTCAACATGAAAATGAAAAACGAAGGTGAGAAAAATATTGTGGAAGCAATCGATATGGTAAAAAATACGAATGGTTTTTACGATCCTTATGTATTATCTATGCTGTATACTTTGCAGGGTTCTTTGAAGAACAAGAGTTTGGAAGAGCGGGTTGCCATCAATAATAAAGTTATCGCAAATTTTAAAAAATTGCCGCCCTATTCCAACAAACAATTTAACCTTGTGGGCGCTTACCAAAATAGTGGATATTTGGCATTAGAGCAAAAAAAATATGACGAGGCATTAAAATACATCAAAACATCGGCAAGTTTAAATACAGATAATATTCCTTATTTTAAATCTGGGCAATATTTACTGACCTCTATGATTTATAGTAAGAAAAACAAGATGGATAGTGTGCTTTATTTTGCGACAAAAGCAGAAAAATATATAGACCAAAAAACAGGCACAAACGATCTACTATTGGTATACGGACTAAAAAAAGATGCTTACGATAAATTGAAAGATACGGTAAATAGAAATCGCTATTCTGCTTTGGAAGCTATATTAAATAATAAGGTTTATGATAGCAACTTAAGTGCTGCAGGAAATAATTTAGAAAAAAGCTTGCATAGGGAAGAAGAACAAAAAAGATCTAGCTTTATATACCTCTTAATCGGTGGCTTCATTTTTATTCTTTTAATAACAGCATTGCTGGTATTAAATTGGAAAAGGCGAAAAGAAGTTGCTGCATTTAAGAAATTTAGATTAGATGCTAAAAATTTGGAAGATAGACCAACTGTAACAGTTGTAGCAAATACGCATGATGTTGCTTTAGAAGATGCCATCAATGCAGATACAGAAAAAGAAATTCTAAATGGTCTTGCACAATTTGAAAATAAAACACAGTTTAATGAAAAAGGAATTACCCTCGGAAAGCTTTCAACACAGTTGAATACCAATGTAAAATACCTTTCTCATGTGGTGAAAAAACATAAAGCAGATAATTTCAATCTTTATATTAATCAATTGCGAGTGAATCATGTGGTAAAGCAGTTAGAAGATGATGAATGTTTCATTAAATATAAAATAAGCCATTTGTCTGAAATTTCTGGATATTCTTCACCCGCCGCTTTCACTAGAGCGTTTAGCAAAATCATCGGTGTAATTCCTTCTACGTACATCAAATTATTGTCCGAAGAAAAACTAAAAAAAGCATAGCTATTTGAAACAGGAATATTGGAATTTTTTGGGCGATTTTATTTTGAGTTTTCTAAGTTTGTGTTTAGGAAAAGGATGGCATAATGGGGAAGAGAAGTTACAGTAAATTAAACTTCTCCATCGCATTTATTTTAGTCTGATCAGCAATATCGATATAAGGTTTCATCGCTTTGTAGTCACTGTGTCCAGTCCATTTCATTACAACTTGAGGTGGAATTCCGAGTGCTAACGCGTTGCAAATGAAAGTTCTTCTGCCTGCATGTGTGCTCAAAAGGTTATATTTTGGCGTTACTTCATCGATTCTTTCGTTGCCTTTATAATAGGTTTCTCTTATTGGTTCAGTAATTTCTGCTATTTCTGCCAATTCCTTTAAATAATCATTCATTTTTTGATTTGTAATCACAGGGAATGCTTTATTGTATTTATTGAAATAATCTTTGTATTTTTCAATAATATCTTTACTGTGATTATTAAGTTCTATGATAAGATTATCTGATGTTTTTACGGTTGTAACTTCAATAAAATTTTCTCTGATGTCACTTTTTTTTAAATTTTCAACATCCGAATATCTCAATCCGGTAAAACATTGAAACAAAAAAATATCTCTTACTCTTTCAAGATATTGCTTTTCTTCTGGAATAGCACAGGTTCTCAAATTAGTAAGTTCGTCTTGAGTCAGGAAAATAATTTTTTTACGTACGGTTTTTAACTTTGGGTTAAAGAGTTCGAAACTTCTATTTTTGTTGTAACCTTTTCGTAACGCCCATCGCAAAAACCATTTTACAAAAGAGAAGTTTTTAAGTATGGTAGAGTTTTTGAGTTTAAGTTTCTTCTGCAGATACAATTGATAATCTAACAGTGTACTTTCATCAAATGATTCAAAAGTTACTTCAGGATTGAAATTAAGTAGATGTTTCCTAACAGAACGCAATTTTGCTTCAGTGGAAATTGTCCATTGATTTAGTCTGGATTCATCTTTGGTAAACTGATCAAAAATTTCAAAAAAGGTCTTTTCATTTTTATTTTCCTCTTTTGGAGTTTTACCTATTCCCACGTTAAACTGAACTCGAAATTCATTTTGGTCAAGATCTTGGTTGTTTTGTTCTATTTCTCTGAAAATTTTTTCACAAACTTTTTCAAAATTTTGAATATTCCTGTTTATAACACTTGCTGCAACCTTCTTCTCTCCGTGAGTAGTATTCGTTTTACAACGCTGTGTTTCAATACTCCATTTTGCAATATCCACTCTATTTCCAAGATTGAATGCTACAACTTTTCCATTCCATTTTATACGAAGACGAACTTTTGCAGTAAGACTATCTTTCTCTTTATCGAGTAAAAATTGAGCGTGGTATTTTATTTCCATTATTTTTTTAAATTTATTTAATCCAGTTCACCAACTTGAATATTCTTCAATGAAATTCCGCCAACTTTGCTTAATTCAGCGTAAGAATAATTCAAAGATTTTATCAATTTACCATCTGCGTAAATATTGATAGTTTTTAATAATTCTGAATTATTTGATGGATTATTATCCTTTCGGTGTGTGTAAATTTGAAATGAGAATGAAGTTATAGGATAAGCAGTTTCATATATTTCAGTTGCTTTCAATGGGCTTTTTAGTTCTCCTTTTTCATTTTTAGCACTCGTAAATTCCTGCGAAATCTTTATTGGTTCAGAAATTAATCTAAAACTTACGTTGCCATTTTCATCTTTCCAATTATTAGTTTGAATTGAATTTGCTACTAAATCCAAATCTGAATTTTCAATATCTACAATCTGTTCAAAATTTCCATCATTTACTTTCACAAAACGAAACCAAGAAATTTGATTTAGTTCTTCCCAATCTCCTTCATTGATGATTTCAATTTTTAAAATTTTCTGCGATTTTATGTGTATTGATTCCAGAAAATTAGCTTACAACAATACTGAAAAAATATGGGAAGCCGAAGGTACTTGTCCTTACAACCCATATACTAATGAATGGAACCAAGCAATTTATGAGAAAGATTAATTTTCCTTCTTATATTCAGGCAGATGCAAAAGACTGTGGTCCTACATGCTTGCGGATCATAAGCAAATATTATGGAAAGAGCATTTCCTTACAGCAAATCCGTAATCTTTCTGAAACTACACGGGAGGGAAGCAGTTTAATGGGCTTAAGTGATGCAGCCGAAAAATTGGGTTATAAAACTTTAGGATTAAAAATTGACTTTACTACTTTAATTGAAGATATTCCTTTACCTTGTATATGCCACTGGAATAAATATCATTTTGTGGTTATTTACAAGATAGATAAAACTGGAAAAGTTTACATATCAGATCCCAGTTATGGGCTCATTACTTATTCTAAAGAAGAGTTTATTAGATTCTGGATTGGCAATAATGCTGACGAAAATACGGAAGAGGGAGTAATTTTGGTCTTGGAAACAACTCCTTCTTTTTTCCAAAACGAGTTTGACGAGAATAAGAGCAAAGCTAGTTTTTCTTTTTTGTCAAAATATTTGCTAAAATACAAATTTTTGGTTATCCAGCTTGCTGTGGGACTTTTAGCAGGAAGCTTATTATCCTTAATCTTTCCTTTTCTAACACAGAGTATTGTTGATGTAGGAATTCAAAATCAGGATTTAAACTTTATCTATTTAGTTTTGCTGGCTCAGATCATGCTTTTTATTGGAAGAACCGGGCTTGAAGTGATAAGAAGCTGGATTTTGCTACACCTTTCTGCGAGAATCAATATATCTATTATTTCTGATTTCTTTATCAAACTCATGAAGCTGCCCATTAGTTTTTTTGATACCAGAATGACTGGGGATATTATGCAAAGGATTAATGATCACCACAGAATTGAACAACTTTTAACCACCTCATCTCTCAATACATTATTTTCATTAGTTAACCTGATTATTTTCAGCATAATATTATTATTTTATGATTATAGGCTTTTTATCGTTTATCTTGTGGGTGCTGTCTGTTATATTGGATGGATTTTATTTTTCCTGAAAAGAAGAAAAGAATTAGATTACAAAAGATTCTCACAGGTATCTCAGGAACAAAGTAAAGTGATTGAACTAATCAACGGAATGCAGGAAATCAAACTGCAAAACGCCGAAAAACAAAAACGCTGGAATTGGGAGTTTGTACAAGTGAAATTATTTAAGGTCAACATAAAATCTCTCTCTTTAGAGCAGTGGCAATCAGTAGGAGGTAACTTTATCAACCAAATGAAAGACATTCTGGTAAGTTTTCTTTCTGCCAAACTCGTTCTCAGCGGAAATCTGACATTGGGGATGATGCTTTCGGTACAGTATATTATCGGACAATTGAACAGCCCTTTACTACAATTGGTAGATTTTATTCGCCAAACACAAGATGCCAAAATTTCATTAGAAAGGCTAGGTGAAATTCACGACAAAGAAGATGAAGAAAATACAGAGGAGCAATATGCAACGGAAATTCCTCAAACAGATATTGAAATCGAAAATGTTTCTTTTAGATATATTGGTTCTGACCAATTTGTTTTTGAAAATTTAAACCTCACGATTCCTTATCAAAAAACGACCGCAATTGTAGGAGCGAGCGGAAGCGGAAAAACGACTTTGTTAAAATTACTCATGAAATTTTATGAACCCAATACAGGAGAAATAAAGTTAGGAAACACCAATATCAAAAACATTTCTCCTAGATTTTGGCGAGAACATTGTGGTGTTGTTATGCAAGATGGTTATGTTTTCAATGACACAATAGCTGAAAATATTGCTGTCGGGGAAGATTACATTGATAAACAAAAACTTAGAAAAGCAGTGGAAATTGCAAACATTAAAGATTTTATAGAGAACCTACCTTTAAGCTATAACACAAAAATAGGTAATGAAGGCGTAGGTGTAAGTGGTGGACAAAAACAGAGATTATTCATTGCAAGAGCGGTATATAAATCGCCTGATTATATTTTCTTTGATGAAGCCACTTCTGCACTAGATGCCAATAATGAAAAAATCATCATGGAAAATCTAGAAAAATTTTTCAAAGGCAAAACTGCTATTGTAATTGCACATAGACTTTCTACCGTGAGACATGCTGACAAAATTATTGTTTTAGACAAAGGCAAAGTAGTAGAAGAAGGAAATCATACAGAGCTTGTAGCACTTAGAGGAGAATATTACAGATTAGTAAAAAATCAATTAGAACTTGGAAACTAAAAAAGACATATTAGACAATTTAGAACTACGTTCAGAAAGCGTACAAGACATTCTTACAAGACCACCACATTGGATGATTCGTTGGGGGAATACTATTATTTTTGGATGCTTAACAATGGTTTTATTGATGAGCTATTTCATAAAATATCCTGAATTTATTCCTGCTCCTGTCATTGTAACTTCACAAAATCCTCCAGAAAAAATACAAGCAAGAACTAATTCAAAAATTGAAAAAATCTTTATAAAAAACGGACAAGAAGTTAAAAAAGATGAAATCTTAATGATTTTACAATCTACTGCTAATTCTAATGATGTCTTAAAACTAAAAAAAATGATAGATTCTATCTCTCCTAATGAAATACATAGTTTTCCCATCAATGAAGCATCTCATTTAAAATTAGGTGAACTACAATCTGATTTCAACTCTTTTGCAAAAGCATACAGAGACGAACAATTATTTATAAGACTAAAGCCATACTCTCCTGAAAACTTGGCTACAAATCAAAGTCTATCAGAATACAATAGTAGAATTGCTATTCTAAGGCAACAACAAAATATTGAAAATTCAAAATTTGATTTAAGTAAAAAGAATTTTCACCGTTCTCAAACACTTTTTAATGAAGGAGTAATCTCTAAAATGGAACTAGAAAATGAAAAAATAAAATATTTACAGGCTGAACAAAGCCTCAAAAACATCAATATTTCTATTTCCCAATTGGAAGAAGGTGTTAATAACCTCAACAAAACCAAAAGCGGTGTTGCAATTAGTACAGAAAAAGATAAAATCAATTATTCATCTCAAACACTTCAACTTTTTGAGCAATTAAGAAAATCCCTTAAACAATGGGAACAGGCATATCTTCTTATTTCTTCTACTGATGGAGTGGTAAGTTATCAACAATTTTGGGGAGAAAATCAATTCATAAAAGCAGGTGATGCTACTGTTTCTATCATACCCAAGGATAAAATGGCTGTGGTAGGCAGAATGCAAGTACCATCTACTAATTCTGGTAAAATTGCTCAAGGACAGAAAGTATTAATAAAATTAGACAATTTCCGCTATCAAGAATACGGAATAGTAGAAGGCAAGGTTCAAAACATCTCTTTAACACCAGACGAAAAAGGCAATTATTATGTAGATATTATTCTACCGAATGGTTTAAAAACTTCTTATAATAAACAATTACCTTTTGATAAAGAACTAAAAGGAAACGCTGAAATTGTTACCCAAGATTTAAGATTGATTGAAAGATTTTTTTATCAAATAATAAAACTTTTGGGGTATCAAGTATAAAGACCATATTCCTTCCAAAATAAGATATTTGTTTTCAAAATGATTATGGGTTATTTATTTTGATTCTTTGTAATCTTTTGAGCAAGTTTATCTGTATAAAATGTACACAGGTAAATTATATGATAACACACTCAAATATATAAAACCTATGTAAAAATGACATAGGATATTTCATCACCTGCGAAAAATATACACAGGTTATATGTCTTGGAATATGACAAAAACATTTGAAATTTACTTGAGTGAAAATGACGCAGGTAAACTCACTTACTACATAAATATACTCACGTAAATTGTTTAACCTGCATAAAAAAGTTACAGCCAACTCTAAAACCTGTGTAAAAAACACACAGGTTGAAAATCATCAAACATCAGAATTTTTTCTTTTCCGAAGCACTAATCTCAGAAAAGCCCAGAATGTCCACAAATAAGGCATTCTGTATCACTTTTTCAGACCTCTTAAAAATCAGTAAACTTTTGTTGCAAGATGTGTCTTTGTATATACAACTTTTCAAGTTGATGATACAAAGACGATCTTGCCTTTTTTGCAAAAAGGGAAAAAACGGCGGAACTCGTTTTTTTATTTCGTTGAAAAATAGGTTTGAGATTCCAGAATCATCTAAATTATTCTTTTTTAATCTTTGGAGATTCCAGATTAATCCAGATTGTTCTTATTTAGCCCATAGCCTTTGGATACTATTGTTTTCATGGTTTTGTTGTTTCAATTTTGCAACAGAAATCATAAACAAAATTTCAGATGCGAAAAATTATTTACCCATTACTTTTATTATTTGCCATTACATTGCAGGCACAAGTCGGCATTAATACCCAAAATCCAGAAACGACATTTGAGGTCGTAGGAAAGCCGAACGATACCACTCATTACGATGGCATACTTCCTCCACGGATTACAGGAGATCAATTATCCGCAAAATTTTATTCAAGCACGAAAAAAGGGGCAGTTGTTTTTGTTACCTCTCCACCAACAATTTCCACAGGACAAGTAACCAATATTACAGAAACGGGACTGTATTATTTTGATGGCAGTCTATGGCGAAGTTTTTCAAATGGGAAAGAGCCTATCGAATACAGAATCGTACTTACTTTGGATTCTGAAAGTAGTTCCGCACTTACGCAAAATTCAACATGGTCTGCTCCAGTAAACTATTCTGGAAATACCAATTCCTATCTTACCTCGTTAAAATACTATACCATTGGAACAAAAAATTTTGGAGGCATAAAGGGACAGATACTATTCAGAAAAGTCCACGGGATTGTAAATGTATGGTTCCAGATGTACCGTTCGTCAGATTCCGCACCTATTACAGGAAATGCTTTTATCAGCATTGGTAATATCTACAGTGATATAGGCTATATTCCCAATCAAGTCGTATTGCTTCATACCGAAAATTCCACACAGTATTTTCCGGCACTGCTCGAAAACTATGCTATCCAAATACCGCAAACTTCCCTTAATGCCATGTCCACATCTTATTACACCTACGGAGAAGTTCAGGGATATTCAAACTGGATAAAACCTTATATACCATAAAGAAACAATGTAATGAACTCACAAGAAATGGGAAACGATGGAAAAAAAAGTCAGATTCTCATAAGGGTTCAGAAATCCCAAAAAGAACACTGGAAAAACTTATGTAAAGGAAGAAATCTCACGCTGACCGATTTAATTACGGCATCTGTTGAGAACAGAATTTTAGACAACGAAAGAAGACAGATAGTAGCGTTCATTGAAAAACAGGATAACGTCTTCATCAAGATAGAGACCAACATCAACCAAGTGGCGAGAATTGTAAACGGACAAAAATTCATTTCGGAGGTTGAGTTGAAAAACTTCACCGCAAAGCTTTCAGAAATCGCCCAATTAAAGAAAGAGCAAAACCAAATCTTTGAAAAAATCTACGAAATGCTTGCCAAATGATTGTCAAGATTTTAAAAGCATCAGGTTCGGACTTTCATGGTGTGCATTATAATGATAAGAAAGTAGAGAAAGGATCTGGAGAACTGATGTTGATGAAAAACTTTCCTTCCTTCATTAATGAGGACAGCGGTCCAGATGAGGTTAGAAATTATTTCAAATCTATTTCAAAAAATGAAAGAGTGAAAAATCCACAGTTCCACGCTGTTGTTTCCACGAAGTTTCAGAAGCATCATAAAGAAGAACTGACCGATGTAGCAAAAGACTTCATGCAAGAAATGGGTTACGGAAAACAGCCTTACATCGTGGTTTTTCATAGTGATACGGAAAACAACCATGTCCATATTGTTTCTACGAGAATCAAAAAAGAGACAGGTAAAAAAATAGATGACAGTTACGAGCGATTGAAAGCCCAAAAAGCACTGGCTGATATATTGGAAAAACGCTACGGAATAAGTTCCGAGGAAAAATTGGAAAAACTACTGAACTATCAAATCGGTTCACTCAAACAATTAGAAATATTACTTGAAAGAAATGGCTTTACACTCACTAAAAACACAAATGATGAAAATGGCTTTGCAGTTCTGAAGAACGGGGTAAAACTAAAAACCATTTACGGTAACCAAATCAGTTTTACCCCCAATTCGGATAATGCCCGAAACAAGCAGTTGAAAGCCATTTTAATCAAGTATAAAAACCTCTGTTCTAACAAAGTTTTTAAGGTGGAAGATAACAGGAAACAACAAGCAAAACTTCCTGAGGAAAAACACCAAGAGGATTGGAAACCCAAAATAGAGTTTGAGAGCGAACTCCAAAAAAAGTTGAGAGATATTTTCGGGTTGGATATTGTTTTTCACCACAAGGATGGACAAAAACCTTTCGGATACAGTGTTATCGACCACAAGTCGGGAAAAGTTTTTAAGGGAAGTGATATTATGAAAATGAATGACTTGTTTGAGTTGACGGATGAAAAAATAGATAAAAAGCTTTTTGAAAGTCTAAAGGATTACAATCTGTACGATAACCAATCAAAACAGATTTTAATACAACATTTAAGGGAGAAAAATCCCAAAAGTGAAGTCGAAGACTTTATGCTTTTCGAGACCAAGAAAATAAAGAACAAGGAACTTTTCAACACGATAAAAAATGAAGTAAAAGACTATGTCAAAACTCAGAAAAATAAAGATGTCCATCTCATCAAATCGGAAGAAGGAAAATACTTTGTCATACATTCCAAACTGCATTATGTAGGAGCATTGGAATCTTTGATCGGAGAGAAAGCCTACCAACATTTTATACTGCCACATCACAACCAAGAAAGGATAGTAGAAGCCCAAAAAGAGACGATTTCTAAAGAGTTGAACGAAAGCATAAAAGACTTGGTATTTCAATTTAGTAAATCATCAGGAAGTTCGGGAAAAGATCCAGCGGAAGACGAACTTAAGAAAAGAAGAAAAAGAAGAAAACAATAATGCCAAGCCAATTTGCAATACTATTGAGTATATAGATAATGCAAAGTCCCTCCTTCGGAGGGGTTGGGGAGGAAAAACCAAAAAAAATGATTATCACATTTGCCACCCAAAAAGGCGGAGCAGGAAAAACCACGCTTGCCATTGCATTTGCCAATTATGTATCGGGAATATCCGAAAGGAAGATTAAGGTTTATGATTTTGACTTTCAAAAATCATTTTACAATAAATGGCAAGAAGACGAAGAGTCAGAAAATCCAAAAATTTATAACGTAGAAAGTATTGGTGATGACGACCAATCACCATTTAAAGATTTAGAAGAAATCATCAACCTCAAGGAAAGTGAGGATGTTTATCTTTTTGATTTGGCAGGAACGCTTGATGAAAAATACAGCGATATCTTGATTTATAGCGACTTCATTATCATTCCTTTTGAGTATTCCGATATATCGGTAAAATCCACTTTGGTATTCAAAAATCTGTTGGGTTTATTAGAAAGCGAGGCGGAACGAATCTTTATCCGCTCCAAATACGATAAAGGTTTTCGGTATCTCAACCAAAAAGAAATGGACGAAGAGATTTCAAAATACGGAATGTTGGTTGAGAGCCCTGTATATAAAAGAAATTGTCTACAAATCATAAACACCCGAAAACTCAGCTACGAGCAGAAAAATGCTGTCAAGAAGCCGTTCAACGAAATCATAGAATACATCAACAAAGAATTAAAAATAACACTTTAAAGAAGAGATCCAAGATTCAAGAGCCAGAAGCCAAGATTCAAGATTCAATCAATAAACCATTAAACAAATACCTAAAAAAATCCATGCTTAAATATTCACTTGTTTTGATAGGAGTTTACATTCTGTATTATGCGGGAATCATCATTTACGACCTTTTTCTCAAGAGAGAAAAGATAACTCAAACAGAAATGACCGAAGAGTTTTCACTGGGTGATTTTGCAGAGGCGAATAGTCAGAAGCCCAATTCAGTTGAAATTCAAGATGTAGAAAATCTCCGTACTCCGAAATCCTACCTCAAAACTGAACTTTCTTCAGAGGAATATTCAGCCACATTTGAAGATTATCCTGATTTGGAAGAACTCAGAAAAAAGTTTGAAGCCGAAGAAGATATAGACGAAATAAGACCGAGTAAAAATGTACCCCAAACAGAAGAAGAGGTAACTACCGAAACGGTTCAAGAAGAAAATACCACGAGTATTCCAAACGAAGAGACTCAAAAAACCGACAACTCTAACAAGAAAAACCATTGGAAAGAACTTCTCAACCTATCGGAAACGACCATTAAAATGGTGGCCAACTACGAAGGACAGAAAGTCTATCATTCGATGATGTAAACGATTGACAACTCTATATTAACCCTAAATTTTAAAAATGATGAAAAAAATTTTCAAAAAAAATGCAACCCAAAAAAAACTTTTCACCCTTGGATTGATGATGCTTGCGATGAGTCCTGTATTTGCACAAGGAGGAGCAACCGCCATTTCCAATGCTGCTTCCGACATTAAGGACTACTGGGATCCCATCAAACTGATTTTAAAAGCCGTTGGAGGATTGGTCGGCTTTATTGGAGGACTAAGAGTGTACAACAAATGGACGAATGGCGATCAAGATGTCAACAAAGAAATCTTGGGCTATGGAGGCGCGATGATCTTTTTGATTGTGGTACCAGAATTTGTCACTGCATTCTTCGCTTAAAATGGGATACTATTTGTACAAGGGGCTGAAAAAGCCTCTTGTATTCTTCGGGCTCAAAGGCAAATACATTTTTTATGCAGTAGGTGTGATTGGTGGCGGAGTGATTGCCGCATTGGTGCTGTCTAAATTTGGATTGTTAGGTTCTTTATTAGGCTTAGCAGTCACTGCAGGAGGTGTTTATCTCATCTTCAAAAGACAGGACAAACACGGACTCTACAACAAGACCAAAAATTTTGACCAGATATTCATTTTTCCTAAAAGATTTAAACTAAAAAAACGGACATAATTAACCCAGCCGTTAAGCCCCCTTTGGGGGTATGGGGGCTTATAAGACTTTTAAGCAATGAAAAAAACAAAAAAGCAGGCATTTGACATTCCCTTTATTGGTTATGACTATGGGAAGAATTACGGTTGGGACTTTGATGTACTTTTCGGGCAGTACGGAAATCCCATTATCGGTATTAGAATCAAGAACATCGTTGAACAATATTCCGCCGACCCGGACAACTATCTAAACTTCCATACCGTACTGAATCAAGTCGTGTCTATTATTGGCGAAGGAAGAATTGTCCAGAAATTGGATATCTTTTCAAAAAAGAAATATACCGCCGAGCCGTCTCATCAGTTTCTTCAACAAAAATACTCTGAACATTTTGACGGAAGACTTTTTAAAACCATTGAAACGGTACTCTTGTTTACGGACATTGTGGACGACAAACTCAAGAAAAAAAATAAGCACTACCAATACTCCGAAAAAAGCTACAAGGAACTGAGAGACAAATGCCAGAAGGTATTAATGCTTTTGAAGCAGAGCGGTTGTGAGCCCCAGTTTTTATGGGAAAAAGACTTTGAATACTACATTTCGGGCGTATTGGCTATGCAGTTTACAGAAACACCGGCTTTTGACAATATCAAAAGCACGAATGAATATCTCCAAATCGGAAACCGCTTCGTCAAAAACATTTCCTATGTTGATGTGGAAAACATTGATTTGCCTTCTGAGATAGAGCCTTATTCATTTTTAGGAGGAAATGGAGCTGCAGCAGAAACGGCGGTGGACAACTTCACCTTTATCAACGAGTTGGAAGATTATGAAACCATCATTTACAACCAAGTCATTAGCATTCCACCACAGGCACAACAACAGCGGGAACTCGACAAAAAGAAAAAGAAACACGAAGGAGCAGCGAATAATTCGCCGAGCAATGCCATAATTGCGGAAGAGATACAGACATTGCTACATAACATAGCGATAGATGGACAATTGGTGGTCAATGCCCATTTTTCTCTAATATTTTCAACAGATACGCTGGAAAAAATGGAAGGGATACAGTCAATGATCGAAAACAAACTGTTCACCAAGGGAATTATTGTTTCCAAGAACGCCTACAACCAGCTCGAACTCTTTCGCTCTGCCATTCCGGGCAATGCCACGGAACTCAGGGAATATGATTTATTTATGACGACAAGCGAAGCGGCCTTGTGTTTTTTTTTTAAGGAAAGCTACCCCGTGAACGAGGAATCCAATTTTTATCTGCGGTTTACCGACCGACAAGGTGTTCCCTTGAAAATTGATCCAGCGGACTTACCGATGAAGACGGGAAGAATCAACAACAGGAACAAGTTTGTTTTGGGGCCATCAGGTTCGGGAAAATCCTTCTTGATGAATAATATTGTGGAGCAATACCTGACTTACAATTATGATGTGGTCATTGTGGATACGGGAGATTCCTATTCAGGAACCTGCAAATACAAAGGTGGAAGATATATCCAATACACCGAAGAAAAACCTATTACTATGAATCCTTTTCTGATGGACAAGAAAGAGTTCAATATTGAAAAAATAGAATTTTTGACCAATCTGATTTTCTTGATTTGGCAAGGTCCCGATACCACGATGTCGTCGGCACAAAAATCCATTTTGGACAATGTGTTGATGTCGTATTACCATCAATATTTTAATTCGGGAACACGATGGTATGAAGACAAGACCTCGGACGAATTAGTTCTTTATTTGAATAAATTCAATATTCACCAAGAAGATATTATCACCGAATTTGAAAATGAGGGCAACGCCAATACCTATTACGATATTTTAGGAATTTCTTTTGATGCTACGGAAAAAGAAATCAAAGAAAAAGGAAGAAAACTCATTCGGCGGTATCATCCTGATGCCAATATTAATAATCCGGACTACGATAGTGAAAAATTTTACCAAGTCTATGAAGCCTATGAAACCTTATCTGATGAAGAGCGAAGAAAAGTCTATAACGAAACCCAGATGATTCTTGTCAAAGCCAACGAAGTGATTAAAAGACCAGAGCATTTTGAGGGTTGGAATGAGCGTTTTAGAAAAGCCTTAATCAAAAGAATAACGGAAATTGAAGAAAAACTAGGTGTCTCTGAACTTTCCTTCAACGGTTTTTATGAATACTGCGAGCGATTTTTACCGATGTATCTCAACAATAAGAAGCACCGCATTACTGAAACCGAATTCAATTTACGAACTTTTTTATTTGTTTTGAGGGATTTCTATAAAGGGGGAAGGTATGGAACGACACTCAACGAAAGTGCCGACAATACGCTTTTTGACGAATCTTTTATCGTATTTGAAATTGACAATGTAAAGGACAATCCGAAGTTGTTTCCAATTGTGACGCTCATCATCATGGATACATTTATTCAGAAGATGCGACTCAGAAAAGACCGTAGAAAAGCCCTGATTATAGAAGAAGCATGGAAAGCCATTGCCAGCAAATTGATGGGAGGATACATTCTCTATTTGTACAAAACGGTAAGGAAATTTTGGGGTGAAGCGGTGGTCGTTACACAAGAGTTGGACGATATTATCGGAAATGCCGTCGTAAAAGACAGTATTATCAATAACTCGGACACCTTCATCTTGCTGGATCAAACCAAGTTCAAGGATAATTTTGATAAGATTGCATCACTGCTTTCATTGAACAAGGTGGAACAGAACAAGATTTTCACCATCAATAATCTCAACAACAAGTTTGGGCGAAGCCGTTTCAAAGAATTTTATCTGAAGCGGGGTTCCAAAGGAGAAGTGTATGGCAATGAAGTTTCCTTGGAGCAGTATTTAACCTACACGACGGAAAAGCCTGAAAAATCTGCTGTGGAATACTATGTGAAAGCGTATGGCAACTATGATGATGCCTTAGTCAGAATGGTTGATGACTTAAAAGATTTTGGAGACAGCCTTGAAAATATGGTTTCTCTGGTGAATCTTTACCAAAAGCCTTTGGATAAAAAGGCAGTTTCTTACTATAGAAATGTAAAAAAGAAATACACAGGCAAGAATGCTTTCAAAATCATTTCGCAGGAATTAGAAGACCAAAATATACATTTTTCAGAATTAATCAACAGTCAAAATCTAAAATATGAAAACACATAAAACCTCTTTAAGGAACACACGCAAAACTCCCTCTCCTTTGGAGAGGGTTGGGGTGAGGCTTCTATTTTTACTTTTCCCCCTTTGGGGGACAGGGGGCTTCTCCCAAAACACCTACATCGATCCAACGGTAACGGCGGCAATGATTCTCTATTCTGAAAATTTAAAAGCCAAGCAAAATGAGGTTATACAAGAAACTTCCAAATTGAAACAAGCACAAGCGTGGGTGGGAACACAGATGGTGGTTGCGAACGACATTCAGAATAAGATTCTGAAAGGTCTGAAAGAAGTTTCAGGAACCTTGCAGAACGGAATCCAAGTAAAGGAAATTTACTCGGAACTTAATAAATGTTATACCTATTCTTCGCAGGTGGTACAGTTAGCATCGGCACACCCTGAATACAGCATTTTTGGAGTGAAGGCTTCACAAAAAACGTATGAGCAAAGTCTGAAAATCGTAACGGTAAAATCACTATTTGGGTTCTTGGTTTAGCGACTGTTTTAGGTATCGGTAATATTGCTCGTTATGAGCATGATTTGCTTGAGTACGGATTACACGCTCTAAGCAGTGTTCCAAACTTACGCTTGATTGGTACGGCTAAAAACAAAGCCAGTGTCATGTCATTTACCTTAGCAGGTTATGAAACTGAAGAAGTGGGTAAAGTTTTAAATCAATACGGAATAGCAGTTCGTACAGGGCATCACTGTGCGCAGCCAATCTTGCGTCGTTTTGGTGTAGAACGTACGGTACGTCCTTCTCTAGCGTTTTATAACACCACTGAGGAAATTGATTTACTGGTGTCGCTGTTGCATCAGCTCTCCAGAAATAAACGTACAGTTTAATGTTTCACTATCACAAGGAAGCTGCCAATGGCGGCTTTTTTGTGTTGACAAGAACAATCTATACAAATGCTCTCTTTTAAGGAGATTTTATTTGGTCGAAATTTGAGCTAAGTTTGCGGTTGCCCTGGTTGGACTGAAAGGTTTTGAACATAAATACCCTGCCGAACTTTCAGGCGGTATGCAGCAACGGGTCGAGATTGCCCGTGTATTGATCAATCAGCCTCGTGTATTGCTGATGGATGAACCCTTTGGCGCGCTGGATGCCAAGGTGCGCAAGGAGTTGCGCCGCTGG
>ERZ650300.518-NODE-518-length-23531-cov-20.704933_pt1 | contig 23531 bp, 18 predicted proteins | sample MGYA00376236_ERZ650300 | MGnify/ENA primary metagenome ERZ650300 (study PRJEB26733, sample SAMN07839303) | wastewater metagenome | biome: urban; feature: wastewater treatment plant; material: waste water | place: USA: North Carolina | collected 2016-04-28 ...
TACAAGCAGTACGGCAAGGTCGGGCAACGACGCCAGGAGGGTTTTGTTAGCCGCTATTATTGCAAGGCGTAAGGAAAGCGGCCCTCTTCCGTCACCCCCTTCATGATGCGGAACGGATGGTCGCCAAAGCGGATTTCGCCGCGCCGGCGCTCAAACAGGCTGGCGGGCTGGCGCACAGGCGGCAAGGCGCGACTGATCTGCTGGCGGGCGCGAAACATCTGGATATTGATGTAAGGCGGATCCACGCCCAGCATGCGCGCCAGATTATCCAGGGCAATCCAACCCTGGCTGGGGGAATCCACGCCCTGGCGGGCGTCGCGCAAACGCTGACGGGCCAAGGTGGCCAGCGTGTAATGGTGGATGCGCTCGCCCAGCGAAATGACTTGCTGGCCCACGCGCACATCCAGGCTGGCGTGTTCTTCGTTTTGGCTCAGCCGGAAATCAAACTGCAAGAGCTGGGCATCCAGCAAACCGTCTGGCGGGCTGACTTCTTGCGTGGCGTCCAGCGTTTCGCCCTGAACAAACTCCCACATCCGGCCGCTGATGCGCACGCAATCGCCATCAGACAAGGCGTCAATGCGCTCCATGCGGTCAAGCAACCATTGGTCTTCGTTGCGATACAGATTGACCTCTGGGTGATTGGCGCTGGGCAGCAGGTTTTCATCTGGTCCCAGCACATATATTTGGCTGGGCTCATCTACCGCAAACAGGCACACGCATGGCGCGTCCAAATCCATGACAGTCCATTGCGCCTGCTGGCTGGCGGCAAAGCGGATGACATCGCCCATTTGCAGCACGCGCCACTGCCCTGGCTGCAGCTTGTCGCCACTGACATAGGTGCCGTTGCGGCTCTGGTCGCAGATTTCCCACAGCGCGCCGTTCCAGCGCACCACGGCGTGCAGCTTGGAAACATCCGCCTCCTGCAACACCGTGCGCGACGATGCCGGGTGGCGGCCAAATGTGTGCACCGGGCGCAACATGACGCGGCGGCGCAAATGCTTGTTATGCAAAACTGCCATGATGTGCTCCTGACTTGACCAAGAAACAACGCCCATTCCATGCTTCGAGCGCCAATACACCGGCCCGTTACAGAAAAGCGATATAAATCAAGTGGAGTCACACAAACTCTACCGCTGTCCCGCCCGACAAGTGCAGACAGGATTATACGTACAAATCAGAAAAGTTCAGTGCTTCTGGCGTCAGCGGCGCCGCCAGCCAGCCCAGCGCCACAGGCGCCGCAAACAGGCGAGGGTTGGCGCGCTCGGGCCAGATGTGGCAAGCGCCTGGCGTCACCACTTTCACGGTGGCCAAGGCGATGTCCGGGCGGCTGTAGTCATGCACGATGACCTCATGCCCTTGCGCGCGCCAGGCGGCGACACAGCACAGAATGTCATCGACAATGTCGTCATGCCGGGCGGCGTCTTGTGGCGCACGTTCGCCGGCTGGCCATAAAAACCCGGCGTGCGGCCCCACCGCGTCGGCCGTCAGGCATTTGTCGGCGGCGACCAGTTGCACCAACTCAGTCAAGGCGCGCTCCGCAGCCAGCTCGGCCGACAAGCTGGCGCCAAACCCCAAGGCCCAGGCGCCATCCGCCTCGCGCCAGGCAATCGCCGCCAGCACTGGCACGCCCAGATCGTGGGTCAGGTCGAGCAACCAGCATCGCCAGGCGGCCCCCAGCGCTTGCGCCGCCCGCGCCTGCGCGGCGGCCGCGCACCGCGCCTGCGGCCGGGAAATCATGTTGTACCACCAGATGGCGACAGCGTCGCGCTCAATCACCTCCAACAGGCCTTGCAAAATGGCCTCTTCGCGGCAGTTGCCGCTGGCGCAGCCATTGGAGCTCCAGCCGGCAAAGTCGGCCCACGGCGCCGGCGCGTCAGCGTAGCACGCCGCCAAAGGCAGATAGCGCAGCGCGTTTTCGGTCAGCGACCAGGCGGGCGTCCACGCCTGTGGCGTCTGGGGGTCATAAGCGCGCTGGGCAGCGCGTTCGCCAGGGCGCGCGCTGGCGCGTTGTTCGGCGCTGAAAAAGCTCAGCATGTCCGGGGTGATGGCGGGCGCGGGCAACTCCGCCGCGCGCGCCAGCCGCATGGCCTCGTCCCCTTGCCAGGCGGCGGCGTAGCGCTCCACCGCCTCACACAAGGCGCTGGCGCAAGATTGCGCCTCGCTGGCGCCTTTGCCCAGGCAGCTTTGCGCCTGAATGCGCGGCGCGCCATCGCTGCGCCAAGGCCGAAAAAACTGACTATGGTGCACCGGCATGGCGCCGCCGCCCGGCAGCAGGCGCACATCCGCCACCACGCCGGTCAGCGGGCTGACTTCGGCCAATAAGCGCGTCACGGTGTCTTGTGAGGTTTGCGTGCGCGCGCCGCCCGCCACCCCAGCCAATTTGCGCGCTGGCGCCAGGCGCAGCGGCTGCGCCTGGCGCGCCGCCAGCACGCCGGGGTCGCCGCATGCGGGGCATTGCGGCCGGCGCGGGCTGGGGTGAGCGCGCATCTCGCCGTTTTGGCCTACAGTCACGAGCGGCATATTAGGGCCGTGTCTGACCAATGCCTCAGCCAGCAAACGCAAACGCAGGGCTGTCGCATCTGGCTGATGGCTCTCTGGCAAACCTGCGCGCTGGCCAGCTGGTCGTGAGCGCCACCAGGCCCGAACCGGCTGATTACGCATTAGCCGAGCATCCAAGCAATGCCAGCATGGTTGCCCGGCTTCATGCCCAAACCAGGGCCCAAGCCAAGCCGTGTCGCCAGCCACCCGCAACGGCAGCCAAGCCATGCCAGCGGCGCGACACTCAGCGTCCAGCTGCGCAAGGCGTGGATCAAAATAATCATCACACAACACTAAACGCACCGCCGTCGGCAGTGGAGCCAGGGCCGCAGCCCAACTCAACGCCGTCTCTGGCGCAAGCCGCGTGCTTAAGCAAGCGAGCTCCAGCACGGGAGAAATGCGCAACCACACCGGCGTCGCGCCAAAATCCGGGACGGCCCACCCCACCGGCGCCGTCGCAGCATCAACCACCCAGCCTTGTTGCGCCAACTGCGCCAATGCGTGCAGCACGGTAGGCGCGTGAGCCAGCCATGCAGGGTCGTGCTCACAGGCCTTGGCTAAGGACTGGTTCTGAGCAATCAGCGCCGCCACTTGCCGCACAGCGAGCGCAGTAAACCGCCACATCCCATCACCATCAAGCAGGGTGACGTCGTGCTCGGCAACTTCCACCTGATAACGTGGATGCCAGATGGGCGTGTGGTTAAACCAATCCATTCAGATAGACTCCACCAGCTCGCCTACCGTCAAACACGCGACCGTGTAGGGCGGCAGACCATGGTTCAGGACAAAATCGGCGGCAAATTTGGCGTGCCCGGCAGAAAACTCTGCAAACGGGTGGCGTTGTGACTGTATCGACCATTCTGCTCGCCCGGCAATCAGCGCTTGTGCATCAGCAAACCCGCTAAGCACTGGCAGATGCAGGCCACCCTGTGCAGAAGGCGCCGCCATGGCCGGGTGTAAAAAATCCGCCACGACCCAGGCAAATAAATGATGGCGAGTAAAATATGCCCCGATAGCGTCCAGCAAACCCCTGATTTCATCAGCCGACAAATATGGCAGCACACCTTCCAGCAGCAGCAAATGCGGCGCCCCTTCAACAAGATTGACCGCAGTCAGCCACGCCTGCGCATCCAGAACAGAACCGGCCCAAACATCTCCACCTTCTTCAACACTGATGGTCAGTTCGCGCACGGCAGCCACAGGCGGCAGATCTACATTAACCCAGCGCACCTTCTCGTCCAGCTTGGCGCGCAAACGGCTGCGTCGAGTGCATAAGCCCGCCCCCAAAGTCACCACGCAACTGCCTGCGCGCAAGCCAGCCGCTAAAACACATTGGTCAAACAACACGCTGCGCAACACAATGCCGCGCACCAAACTGTCGTCTTGTGTCAGCTCATTCAGAGGCAACGGGCACGCTTGTGCAATACGCTGAGCCAAAGGATCATGCCAGTTCAAATCCACCAAACGCGTCGGCGCCACGGCTCGAGCAGCGAGCGTCAACGCCAACGTGGCGGAACTATCAGCCAATGCAGCCCAAGCCTGCCGGGCCATCACCACTTCATCACGCATTACACGTCCACCATCACCAATTTGCACAGAGCCCACTGCCTTCAACCTGAGGTCCACAAAATTATCTGGCTTGCACAAGCACAAAGTGAGCACATGATGCCCATCGCCACAGGCATGGGGCAGCACACAACAGCGCCAAAAGGGTTTGTGAGCCGCAAGAATCGCTCACAAAACCTTTGAGGAAGCACCAAGCGCCGCTAACAAAACCCAGAGCAGCAATCCTGGCAAGCTGCCAGAATCAGCACGTGAAGGGATAAGCCGGGCCAGTGTTATTATAAGAGGTCAGCGCAATCGGCTGCAGCGCTTGTTCTTTGGGCGCCACTGGGTAGTTCAAGACAATGCGATTTTTGATAGGCTGCCCGTCTGCGTCATCCAGATTCCATTTTTTCCCATCCCAATGCAAACCAGGATTGGTCACGAATTTGATCTTGAAATTGAACGGGCTGTTATAGCCCAGCCACTGGCTTAACACCGACGAGGCATCACCGCCAGGAGGATACAGCAAGGCTTCTTTAAAATCGGGGTCAGTCCAGGCCAAGGCAATGGCGCGCAGCACCAAGCCGCCAAATGCGGGCATCGAATCCGGACCACAACCAGGAATCCCCAAATCAGTAGGCAATGCAGCCATTTAAACACCTCCGCTTTACAGTATGAGTTATTCGACGCTTTGTGCCGGGCCCAGCAAATCCGGGAAAATCTGATAAAAAGCCGCCAATGCTTCAGTTGCGCCAGCTGCCGGGCGGCAGGGCAATACAATCTCGAAGCAGTCATCCATCCCGATCCAGCCGCCGGTCAACTCAGGCTTCCACAGGGTTTGTTCCGCTGGATTGGCGCTATTTTCCAGATGAATATCCAGCTTCGGCCAAGTGACAGTTAGGCCAAACTGCTCAGCCAGCAATGGCTGAATATCTTCGGCGGCCAGCAATTTGGCTTCAAACTCTGGATCCGACCAAGCTTTGGCAATGGCGCGCAGATACGCCAGACGAAATTCAAGCAACGGCTCGCCAAATTGCACATTGGTGGCATTCATCGTGTCATGCTCCCTTGTTCACGTTGAAATCAAATTGCCCTATCGCACTTTTACAAGCAACCAGGCAGATAAATCACACTCACCCGCAGTGGCATCTGATGTGATATTTCAGAAACGATTAAGCCATAGGGAGAAGGGGCATTCGATTACAGGTGATAACACTTGATTACACGCCATGGCCTTGGTAAACAACAGCCACATAGAAAGGACGGCACAAAGCAATCCAGAATAAGCATTCCTGCCACGACCATTCTTGCCGCCTGGACAATCATCAACGTCACGTCTCTAGCAGCTATAAAAACTAGCTTCGCCAAGTCATACACGACAGCAATAACGCCCAAAAAAAAGCGAGCCCTCATTCAACAAGATGAGGCTCGCTGTAAGTCAGTAGGCGCATTGCACAGTGCGCGCACAACAACTAAGGAATCGCTAACAAAACCCAGTGAAGCAATCCTGGCTAGGTGTGTGCAGACAACGGCAAGGTCACACCACAACGTCAGGAGGGTTTTGTTAGCGGCTCTAAATGAGCAAAAAATGAGATGACAGACTTAACACCTCATCGAAGGCGCTCCTGCGCAAACGGGCAAAATCCCGCAATGAACTTTTCCATTCAGATCAAAATCTTACACACCACCACTTAGCCAGATAAAAAGAGCTGCTCAAAAATGTAATATTGCGCCCACCCGCACCAGGATCAAAAAAAGGACAGTTCTGGCCGTTGCGTTTTAAGGATGTGCAAGCGATGACGATAGCGCGCAAGCAACGCTTCATCTAATTCAATGTCGGTCAACAACATCAGCGCCAATGCTTCGGTCCGGCATTTGCCGCCAGCGCGAGCGCTGTCGGCGGCGGCGGCGGCGCGCACTTGGCTGGCCTCAGCGCCGCTGGCGCGCAGATAGCGCGCCTTGTGCCAGTAAAGTTCTGATTCATGCAGGCGCTCGGCCAGCGGCTCCACCAGCGACAGGCTGTCGTCCAGCCGCGCCAGCGCGCCGGCCAGATCGCCGGCCCGGGCCAGGGTGTGGCCGGCAAAAGCGCGGTAATAGGTCTGGCAGTAGCGGCAGCCGATGCTCCACAGCGCCTGAATGCCGGCATCGGCGTGCGCCGTGTCGCCCACGGCCCAGCTGCGGATGATCTGGGCGTAACCCAAAAACGCCGGCAGGCCATAACGATGCGCCAGCTCGATCAACTCATCGCACACCGCTTGCGCGGCCGTGGCGTCATCGCGTCCCAGCTCAAAAAGCCCCAGATAGAGCAAGGCAATGCCCAGCGACGGCGCATGCGCCAGCTGGCGCGCGCGCGCCACCGCCACGCGGGCGTCGTCGCGGGCGGATTGTTCGTAGCCCAGCCCCCAGCGCACCAGCGCGCGCGCCGCGCGCGACCACACCAAGGTGTCCAGGCCAAAGCGCACGGCGTGGCCGGCGTGCGCCTCATGGTCATGCGCGTCGATGGCGGCGGACAATTCGCGCTCGGCATCATCAAAACGGCCTTCAGAATACTGCGCCAAGCCCAGCCACAAGCGCGCCGACACCAAAGCATGGCTGTCGTCGCGCGCCTGGCCGTGCTGCAGCATGGCTTGCGCCAGCTGCATGACGTCGGCGCGATTGCTGGCCACATGGTGAAAGGTCAGCGTAGTCCACAAATGTTGCAAACGCAGTTCAGCCGAAATGTCTTGCGCCAGAATGCTTTCTGACAGGGCGATTTTTTCTGCCACCTGTGGGTGCGCCCAGCCGTATTTGTTCATCAGTGCCTGGGTGACGCAGCCGTTGAGCTCCAGCCGGGCTTCCAGCTGGATGCGGCCTTCCAGCCGGTCGATCCATTCGTTGACCTGATCGGCGTAGGCGATGGTTTCATCGTTCAGCGAACGGTGCTGGGTCAGCCGCAGCTGCGCCAGGCCCAGCTCGACAGCGCGCGGGTAGTGTTCGGCACGGGCAAAGTGGTGGGCCACGGCGCCGGGGGCGTCGATCAGTTGTTGCGGGTCGTGGGCGACGATGGCCTGCGCCACCCGTTCATGGCGTTGGCGCTGCTGACTGACCAGCATGATGTCGTAGGCGGCATCGCGAATCAGCGCATGACGGAACACATAGCGGTCGTTGTCGGCGCGCGCCAGCAAGCCGGCGTCCACCAGAATATCCAGCGCCAGCGCCAGGGCATCCGGCCCGGCCTCCGCCGCACACACGCGCAGCAAGCCGCCGTCCACCTCGCGGCCAATGGTGGCGGCCAGTTGCAGAATGTCGCGCGCCGGGCCCAGTTGGTCAAAACGGCTGTGCAGCGATTCGCGCAGGGTGATGGGGATGGCGCGCACCTGGGCGCCGGGCTTGAAGCTCCACACCCCGTCGGTTTCCACCAGGCTGGTGTCGCGCAGCACGTGGGAGAGCTCTTGAATGAACAGCGGCACGCCTTCGGTGCGGGCGACAATGCTGTCCACCACACTGTCGGCCAGCAGGCGCGGGGCAAACTGGTGGCGCACCATGGCGGCGGCTTCGTTTGGCTTGAGCCGCGCCAGTTCGAGCACCTGCACCGAATCAGCCTGCAATACGGCGCCCGGACGGCAGGTCATCAGCAGCGCCAGCGGTTGCGCGGCCAGCATGCCGGCCATATGGTGCAAGGCATCCAGCGTGGCCGAATCCGCCCAGTGCAGGTCTTCCACCACCAGCAGCACCGGGGTTTGCCGGGCAAGATGACTCAGCCACTGGCCCAATGCCTCGATCAGCAACTGCTTTTGCAGCACGGGCGACACCGCACCGGCATCCTGGCGGGCAAACGGCAAGGCCAGCCAGGCGCAAAAAATCGGCATCACCCGATCCACATCGCAGCCGGCGTCATGCAGCACCTGGGTGAGGCGGGCAATCTGCGCCACCGGCTCGACGCCGGCCAGCACATGCTGGCGCAGCAAGGACAATAACGGCGACAGGGCGTTGTTTTCGTATTCAGGAAAGCAGCGGGCGCACAGCGTCAGGCCGCCACGGCTGGCGATGTGCCGGCGCAAGGTTTCGCTCAGGCAGGATTTGCCCACCCCGGCCTCGCCGCGCAGCAACCAGCCACCGCCCTGGCCCTGGCGGGCCTGCCGCCAACCGCGCAACACCTGGCGCAGCTCACGGGCGCGGCCGATGCAGCGGGTGTGCCAGGAATCCGATCCGGCCGCCACTTCGATGGGCTGCAAGGTGTGGGCCAAGAGTTTGAAGCAGCCCACCGTGGCCGACGCCGACGGCACACGCACCCGGCCGGCCGGTTCGAATTCGGCCAGGCCACGCAGCAGTTGGCGATACGCTTCACTGGCCCAGATTTCGCCGGGGCCGGCGTGGCTTTCCATTTGCAGGGCAATATTGAGGGTATTGCCTGGCGAGACTTCGCCGTCAGCGGCCACCACCATGCCGGCGTGCAGGCCAATGCGCACTTCCAATTCGGCGCCGGCACGGCGCAAGGCAGCATCGCCCTGGCGCTCGCGCGCCAGCAACGCCAGCTCCACGGCCATGCTGGCGGCCAGCCGGGCATCACCTTCGGTGCTGCGTGGGTAACCAAACATCACACTGAACTGGTGGCCCAGCGAGCCGATCAGTGTGCCACCGCGCATCAGCGCGGCTTCCTGGAAGGCCTGACACAAGGTGCGTTGCAGACTTTCACGCTGTTCGAAACCATCGCTGTCCAGGCCATCACCGGCATCCGGCTGACAGACCGAAACGCTGCAACACAAGATCGTGACCTGACGCTTTTCTTCACGACTGGGCTGGCAGATGGTGGTGGGCAGCTCGGCGGCGCGCTCTGCGGCCGCTTGCGGCAGCGATACGCCCACCAGATCGTCCAGGCGGATGCGCGACAGCTCCAGCAGCATGTCGCCCGCCGAGGCATGCCGCTCGACGCGCTTCTTGCGCAAGGCCTTGCGCAACAAAGTAGCCACCGGGTGCAGACCAATAGACTTGGGCAGAACGGTTTCTTGCGGCACCAGCTTTTGATAAAAAATATCCGCCGCCGACACGCCTTCAAATACCGGACGGCCAGTCAGGCACTCGATGAACACCAGTGCCCAGGCGTACAAATCGGCCTGCACACTGGGGTTTTCGCCGCGCAATTGTTCCGGCGCGCAGTAGGTGGGCGTGCCCAAGCATTCGTCTGCCAGGGTCATGTTCTTGAAGTGCGGCTCACGCAGGTCGGGCACCACGGTGCTGATACCAAAATCCAGCACCTTGGCATGGTTGACCACCCCATAACGGGCAATCATGATGTTTTCTGGCTTGAGGTCGCGGTGAACAATGCCCAGTTGGTGGGCGCAAGCCAGCGCATCCAGCACCTGGCTCATCAGCCGGCCGGTTTCCAGCGGGTCCAGCGGGCCTTCCTGTAGCAGGCGCTGCTTGAGGGTGACGCCGGGGACATATTCAAACACCCCATACACATACTGCCCGCATACACCGTCATCCAGCAGTTGCACAATGCTGGGATGGCGCAAGCGTGAGCACAGCGAGGTTTCGCGACGAAACCGCTCAATGCGGCGGGCGTCGTCGTGCACATGGGCAATCTTGATGGCTACCGTCTGGCCATTCTTGTCGGCACGCGCCAGATAGACGGCGCCATAACTGCCGGCGCCCAGCAAGGACTCCAGGGTGTAACCGGGGATCTCAATGCGCACGGGTGACCCGGAAGGGGGGAGCGGGCGGGGGATGTCCCCGGCAAGAGGCGCTTTCATGGCTGGTCTTTGTCCTTGGTTGGCTCAGGCGCGCATGCCCCATGCCAAATCCATGGACGTCATGGCCAACACATGAAACCTGCGCACCTGCATCATGCTGAACTCTCCGACTCAAAACGCCATATGGATACACAGCCACGGCGGCATCAGGTCGAGTGGCCCCATAGTGACACAGGGCAGCGCATTCCCGACACATGACATCACACCTTCCGCCGCAGCGGATGCTTGGCCAACCTGGCAAACAGACTGGGCGCCCAGAAGTCGGCACCGCCCAAAAATCAATGCCATTTTGCTAAATACGTAAAACTACTTGAGTAAATCTACGCATATTGACCCATATCCCGGATAGCTGCCTCAATTACACCTCATAACAACCATGGCATCAGGATAGCCGGCAGCAGGGAGAAAGCACGGCGCAAGTGTTGTAATCACGCATCATGTCAGGAACAGCAAGGCAGAAAACATCACGCCGCGCCCCAGGAAGAGGCGCGGCGTGATCAATCAGACGCAGCGTCGGCCGTCCCCAAAGGCGGCCAGGGTATCAAGCGGGCAAGCTCAGGAAGCCGGGGCGCTCACTGCTGCTGGCGGGGTTTTCGGCTCGCCATGCGGCGCATCCGGGTGCCAGCCCAGGGTGAACAGCAGCACGGCAAAGCCGGCCACATAGCCCACCGGCACATGCCAGCCGTGGCGCAGCCATTGCCCGGCGGAGCGGCCCTCGGGGAACATATTGGTCAGCGCGACGCCAGAGGACGAACCAAACCACAGCATCGAGCCGCCAAAGCCAACGGCGTAGGCCAAAAAGCCCCAGTCGTAGCCGCCTTGCTTGAGCGCCAGCGCGGTGAGCGGGATGTTGTCAAAAATCGCCGAGATAAAGCCCAGCGCCAAGGCAGTCATCCACGAGGCGGGCGGCAGTTGCTCCACCGGCATCATCGACGCGCACATCACCAGCGACAGCAAGAAGATCGAACCTTGCACGGTTTCCGGCAGCACTTCCCAGTCGTGACGGCGCACCGGGATAGTCAGCAGGATGGCGCTCCACACCGCCACGCCGATAAACGGAAAGCCGTCGGCCATACTGGTATAGAACGTGTTGACGGTGACATTGGCGCCCACGGCAAACACCAGCATCAGGCCAACAATCAACAAGCGCCCCCAATCCACATGGGTGTGGGCGTGGCTATGTTTGAGGATGGGCGAATAGGCATGCTGCTGCTTGGCGCCAAAGTAGCCGACAATCACCAGCGCCACCACGGCGGCGATATAAGCATCCAGCACAATCAGTGGGCTGACGCCGTCGATCCACATCATGGTGGTGGTGGTGTCGCCCACCACCGAGCCGGCGCCACCGGCATTGGACGCGGCGACAATCGCCGCCAGAAAACCGATATGCACCTTGGCCTTGAACAGCTGGTGGGCCATGGCGCCGCCAATCAGCGCGGCGGCGATATTGTCCAGAAAGCTGGAAATCACAAACACCATCACCAGCAGCGCAAAGCCGCCCTTCCAGTCGTTGGGCAGGTATTTGGGCAGAATCACCGGCACATGGCTTTTTTCAAAATGCCGGGCCAGGATGGCAAAGCCGGTGAGCAGGCAGAACAAATTGGCCACCGTCACCCATTCGTGGTGCAAATGCCCGGCAAAACCGGCCAGACCCGCGCCAGTCACAAAGCCAGTGACGGCGATTTTATACACGCTGATGACGGCAAAACCGCCCAGCGCCACCCACAGCGAAAAATGGTGAAACAGCGCCACGCCCAGCAGGGTGGCGGCAAACAAAAAGAACTCCAGCGGGATGCCGCCTACGCTGACGCCGTTGCCGGCCAACGCCGACATGGGCAGCGCGAGGCCCGCGCCCAATAGGGCGATGCGCGAGGGAATAGTCATGATGGCTTACTCAAAGGTTGAAAAAACGGCAATCGCCCCGTCAAGACGCGACGCGCTGCGGCAGGCGCGCGGGCCAGGAGGCGCCGCCTGTTGCGTAGAATGTGGGCTCCACCCAACCGCGCCAGTAAAGATTGGGTGGGCGCTTCTTCAGCGCCGCTCACCACACTCAGCGCAGCGTCACAACGCCAGGAGGGTTTTGTGAGCGGCGGCCAGAACAGCGTGCCAAGGCCGGCAGTATACCCAAGACACTTTCGGCCATGGATTCGGGTTATCCCGATCATTCCTCTCCGCCCGTGTCGCGGCGCGGCACGGTTTCAGGGTCGGCGATGATGGGCCGGTAGATTTCCACCCGGTCGCCGGCCTTGAGCACGGCGTCGGGCTTGACCACGCGGCCAAAGATGCCCAGCTTGCGCTCGGCCAGCGCCACATGCGGAAACTGCTTGAGAATGCCAGAGCGCTCGATGGCCTCGACCACGGTGGATTCGTCCGGCACTTCCAGATTCAGCCAGACTTGCTGGCCCGGTTCGGAATAGACCACACCCACTTGCATGATGAAACTCCTTGATGATGTCGTCGATGTCGGCTTAGAGCGGCTCACAAAACCCAGCGAAGCGACCCTGGCTAGGCGCACGACCGCAGACAGTACAACAGTCGGGCAACGACGCCAGGAGGGTTTTGTGAGCGGCTCTTAGCAGTGCGAAGGCTGGGCGGCGGGCGGCGGGGCGGCCTTGGCCAGACGGGCCTGGCGCAGCTCCATGGCGCGCTTGCCCGCCAGGATAAAGCCCAGCACGGCAAAGCCACCCGGCGGCAGAATCATCAGCAGGGCGCCGCCGTAGCCGGGCAGTTTCATTTCCAGGAAGGCAAAGCTCGGCCCAAGCAAATTGGAAGCATTGCTGAACAGCGTGCCGGCGCCAAAGAACTCACGCAGCAGCCCGACAAAAGTCAGCGCGCCGGTAAAGCCCAGGCCCATGGCCAGGCCGTCCACGGCGGAAATCAGCACGCCGTTTTTCACGGCAAACGCCTCGGCGCGGCCCAGGATGGCGCAGTTGACCACAATCAGCGCAATAAACAGGCCCAGCACCTTGTATAGGTCGTGCATCCAGGCGTTGAGCACCATGTCCACCACAGTCACCAGGCCGGCAATCACCACCACAAACACCGGGATGCGCACTTGCGAGCTGACGGTGTGGCGAATCATCGACACCAGAATATTCGACACAATCAGCACCGCCGTGGTGGCCAGGCCCATGCCCAGGCCATTGGTGCCGCTGGTGGTCACCGCCATGGTCGGACACATGGCCAGCAGTTGCGAGAACACCACGTTCTGTCCCCACAGGCCTTCTTTCATTACATTGCCCAGCGCGGGCGCCTTGCTGTCAGCCATGATCAGCCTCCGAGAATTTCCGCTTTGTGTTCACTGAAAAACAGCATGCCGCCCTTTACCGCCTTGACCACGGCGCGCGGGGTGATGGTGGCGCCGGCAAACTGGTCAAACACGCCGCCGTCTTTTTTCACGCCCCATTTGTCTGCCGGCGGCTCGCCCAGCGACTTGCCGTTGAAGCTGAGAATCCATTTGTCTTTGGCGACTTCAATTTTGTCGCCCAGACCAGGGGTTTCGGTGTGCTTGAGCACGCGCGCGCCCAGCATCTTGCCGTCCACATCCACCGCCATCAGCACCAGAATCTCGCCGCTGTAGCCGCGTTCGCTGACCTGAAACACCACGCCCTTGAGCGCGCTGCCCAGCCGGGCGCGGTAGATGGTCAGCGGTTTGTCCTTGTATTGCAGGGTGACCACGTCCTTGACCAGGTCGTTGTCGGCAAAGCCCTTGGGCAGCACGTCGCTGAGCGAATTGCGCAGGTCGGCGGCTTCGGCGGCGGCGATGGCGTCGTGGGTGCTGGTGGCGGCCAGCGCCAGCGCGCCGCTGACCACCAGGGCCACCACGCCCAACAGCACGGGTTGATAGCCCAGTTTTTCCCGAATTGCATCCAGATTCATGTCAGGCCTCCTTGGGGGCGTCCAGCGGTTTGCCGTTGCGTTGACGGCCGAGGATGCGCGGCTTGAAGGCGCGGTCCAGCATCGGCGCCAGCGCATTCATGAACAGCACGGCAAACGCCATGCCTTCCGGGTAGCCGCCCCAGGTGCGGATGATCCAGGTCAAAAAGCCAATGCCCAGACCAAACAGCAGCTTGCCCAGCGGCGTGGTCGGCGAGGTCACATAGTCGGTGGCGATGAAAAACGCGCCCAGAATCGCCGCGCCAGACAGCAGGTGGGTGGCGGCGTCCAGGTAGTGCGCCGGATTGGCGGCGTGGCCAATGGCGGCCGGGATGGCCAGGCCAGCCAGCACCGCCAGCGGGATGTGCCAGGAGATAATGCGCACGGCGATCAGGTACAGCCCGCCGGCCAACAGCAGCGGCGCGGCGCTTTCACCCAGGCTGCCCACCCGCACGCCGTGCCAGGCGGCCAAGGGCGCATGGCCGCTGCTCAGGCTGTGCAGCAAATCCACGCCGCGCGACAGCTCGGTTTTGGCAAAGCCCAGCGGCGAGGCGCTGGCCATGGCGTCCGGAATCGGCATGGCGCCCAAAAAAATCATCAGGCTGTCGGCCAGGCCCGGCGCCGGCAGGCTGGCTTGCGCGCCCGGCAGCACCCAGGTGGTCAGCGGCAGCGGAAACGACACCAGCAGCGCCACCCGCGCCACCATGGCCGGGTTGAACACGTTCTGCCCCAGGCCGCCAAACACCTGCTTGCCAATCACGATGGCGATAAAACCGCCCAGCACCGGGACCCACCACGGCGCCCACGGCGGCAAGGTCAGCGCCAGCAGCCAACCCGTGAGCAGGGCGGAATGGTCTTTGAGCACGCGCGCCGGCTGCGGATGGCCCTTCAGCCGCAGGCACAGCGCCTCAAACCCGGCACAAGAGGCCAGGGTCAGCGCCCACACCAGAAACGACGGCCAGCCATACAGCCAAAACGAAAACAAGGTGGCCGGAACCAGCGCCAGCTCCACCCGCAGCATGGTGCCTGTGACGGTTTTGCCCGCATGGGCGTGCGGCGAGGCAACCAGCTGGCTGCCCGACAAAGACGACGGCATCATGTCGGTTCTCCTTGCTTGCTTGCCTCAGCCGCAGCGGCGGTTTTGGCGGCGGCGGCGGCGCGCTCGGCCTTGCGGCGGGCGGCGGCTTCGGCCTTTTCCTGGGCTTCGCGCGCCAGCCGCGCTTCGCGCGCCTGGGCGAGTTTCTTGGTGGCTTCCATGCGCAGGGTGGCGCGGTCGCGGGCGGCCAGTTCGTTTTTGGCGTAGGTGAAGTGCTGCACCAGCGGAATGCTGGACGGGCACACATAGGCGCAACAGCCGCAGGCAATGCAGTCTTTCAGGCCCAGCTCCACGGCTTCGCCCAGGGCTTCCTTGCGGATATTGGCGGCCATGTCCGAGGGCAGCAGGCCCATCGGGCAGGCCTCTACGCAGCTGCCGCAGCGGATGCAGTCGCTGGCGTCTTCCAGCCGGGCTTCTTTGGCGTCCAGCGCCAGAATGCCGCTGACGCCCTTCATCACCGGCACGCGCCAATGCTGCACTTGCACGCCCATCATCGGCCCGCCAATCACCCGGCGCGCCAGGCCAAGGCCGTCGCCCTTGAGGCCGCCGGCAAAGGCCAGCACGTCTTCAGCCAAGGCGCCCAGCGGCACGTCGATATTGCCCGGCGCGTTCACGCACGCGCCGCCCAAGGTCACCAGCCGCGACACCAGCGGCCGGCCTTCGGCCACCGCCTGCCACACGGCCAGCGCCGTGCCCACATTGTTGACCAGCACGCCAGCGTCAAACGAGCGGCCATCGGCCGGCACTTCGATGCCGGTGAGCGTCTTGACCATCTGTTTGTCAAAGCCCATGGGAAAACGCGCCGGCACCGGGCACACGCGCACGGTGTCGTAGCCGGCGGCGGCGGCCTGCATGGCGGCGATGGCTTCGGGTTTATTGTCTTCAATGCCGATCAGCGCGCGCTTGGCGCCGCTGGCGTGCACGATCAGCCGCACGCCAGCGACGATGCCGGCCGCCTGGGTGCGCATCAGCACGTCGTCGCAGGACAGATAGGGCTCGCACTCGCCGCCATTGATGATGACGGTGTGAATGCCGGCGCGGTTGGCGCCGGTCAGCTTGACCGCCGACGGAAAGGTGCCGCCGCCCATGCCCACCACGCCAGCGGCGGCGACCTTTTTGTTGATCTCGGCCGGCGACAGGGCAAAGGGGTCGTCACAGCCTTTGAGCTCAATCCATTCATCCAGGCCATCCGGCTCAAGCATGATGGCGGGCATGGCCAGGCCGGAGGGGTGCGGCGCGGTCACATCGGCCACCGCCAGCACCGTGCCGGAGGTCGGCGCGTGCACCGGCGCGGACACCATGCCCTGGGCTTCGGCCAGACATTCGCCTTTTTTGACTTTTTGGCCCACCAGCACAATCGGCCGGGCCGGGGCGCCCGAGTGTTGCGACAGCGGCAGATACAGCCGCGATGGCGCGGGCATCACCCGCACCGGCGCATCGGCGCCAGGGCGCTTGTGGTCGTCGGGGTGAATGCCCCAATCGGCGCTGCCCAGTAATTTATCCAGCAAGGTGCGCATGTTCATGACAGGATTTCCTTGACGATTGAGCGATTCAGGCCACGGCGGCCGGGCGCGGCATCACCCAGTGTTGCAGGGTGACCGGCATCGGCTTCATCAGCAGGGCTTCGGTGGGGCACACCGGCACGCAGCTTTCGCAACCGGTGCAGGCTTCGCGCAGCACGTTGTGAATCTGGCGGGCGGCGCCGACGATGGCGTCGGTGGGGCACACCTTGGCGCAGCGGCAGCAGCCGATGCAGAGTTCTTCGGCGACGGCGGCCAGCTTGGGGCCGCTGTCGTCCATGCCGGACAAATCCAGGCTCAGCCCCAGCTTGGCGGCCAGCGCCGAGGCCAGCGCCTTGCCGCCGGGCGGGCACAGGGTGGCGGGGGCTGAGCCGTCCACGACAGCGGCAGCGGCGCCAGCACAGCCCGGAAAACCGCACTGGCCACAGTTGGAGCCAGGCATCATCTCCAGCACTTCATCCACCAGCGGATTGCCTTCCACCTGCAAAAAGCGGTTGGCCACCCCCAGCACCACGCCCAGCACGGCGCCCAGCACGGTCAGACTCAAGACAGCGGCAAGCATGACGGTTCCTTTCAGAGATTCAGATGTTCAAGCCGGAGAAGCCCATAAAGGCCAGCGCCAGCAAACTGATGGTGACAAAGGCGATGGGCGCGCCGTCAAAGGCCTGCGGCACGCGCGACAGCGCCACGCGTTCGCGCAGGCCGGCAAAGATCACCATCACCAAGGTAAAGCCCATGGCCGAGCCAAAGCCGTACACCAGGCTCTTGAACAGGCCAAATTGTTGAGAAATATTGAGCAGCGCCACGCCCAGCACGGCGCAGTTGGTGGTGATCAGCGGCAGATAGATGCCCAGCGATTGGTACAGGCCGGGGCTCATCTTGCGAATCACCATTTCGGTGAACTGCACCACGGCGGCAATCACCAGAATGAAGGTGAGGATGCGCAAGTAAGAAAGCCCCAGCGGCGCCAGCAGCCAGTTTTCCAGCATCCAGGACGCGCCAGCCGCCAGGGTGATGACAAAGGTGGTGGCCAGGCCCATGCCCAGCGCGCTGTCCACGCTCTTGGACACCCCCATGGCCGGGCATAAGCCGAGAAACTTCACCAGCACCACGTTATTGACCAGGGCAGTGGACAATAACAGGAGAATATATTCGCTCATGATGCGCTCACAGACGGATTTGGGAATGTCCGCGCCTGTGCATAAGGCATGCCACGCCGGCCAGAGAAAACATAAACCCATGTATACACTGGATTTTTTGTTTTGACGGCAAACATTGTTGCAACGCAATGTCGGGTATCCGACAGGGGTTTCGTCAGTTTTGTCCCTTGGCGAGCGATTTCAGCGATTTACCCGATTTCGATGGTCGGCACGATTCCTGCTAAGCCTTATTGCGCGCCAGCCCGCAGGTTTATTTAGCGTCGCTCACAACGCTCAGCGAAGCGATCCTGGCCAGGCGTGCGGCCGCAGACAGCACAAGCAGTACGGCAAGGCCGCACAACAACGCCAGGAGGGTTTTGTGAGCGACGCTTTACACCCTGCCTGCGGCCTGACGCCCACACGCCCCACAACCCGCCGCATGCGCGCGGGGCCAAACCGGACAGACATCCGCACGCAAGGAGAGACCCATCATGTCGGCCGCATCCGCTTTCTCCCCCCAGGTTTCATTACCGCCGGAGCTGTACCGACAGGCGGTGGAAGAAGCCGATCTGGCCATCTCCATCACCGACCGCCACGCCAATATCCTGTACGCCAACGCCGCCTTCACCCGCGTCACCGGCTACCAGCCCGAGCAGGTGATTGGCCACAACGAATCCATGCTGTCGCACCGCACCACCCCGCGCGAGGTGTACCAGGAGCTTTGGACCCGGCTGGCCGCCGGCCAGCCCTGGAATGGCCGGCTGCTCAATCGCCGGCAGGATGGCAGCGTGTATCTGGCCGAGGTCAGCATCACCCCGGTGCACGCGCCGGATGGCAGCGTCAGCCACTATCTGGGCATGCACCGCGACGTCACCACCCTGCGCCAGCTGGAATGCATGGTGAACAACCAAAAACAACTGATCGCCTCGGTGCTGGACGCCGCGCCGATGGTGTTTGCCCTGCTGGACGGCAATGGCGGGCTGATGCTGAGCAATCAGGCCTACCACAGCATGGCGCGCGAGCTGAGCAACGACAATCCGGCGCACGCGCTGATGGACACGCTGTGCCCGGACTGGCGCGACCAACTGGCCAGCGACCCGGCGCACTGCACCTTCACCGACCAGGAAGCCCGGCTGGACCGACCTGGCGGCGCGCCGCGCTGGTACACCTGCACCGCCCAGCTGATCCGCCTGAGCGACGAAGCCGTGGATGGGTTTTTCTGCGCGCAAAACGCCGTTGGCCTGCTGCTGACCTGCACCGACATCACCGCGCTGCGCGCCGAGCAGGAGCGCGCGCGCACCGCCGCGCTGAAGGCCATTCTGGCTGACGAAGAACGGGTGGCGTCGATTCGCGAAAGCCTGTCGGCGGCCCTGTTCCGGCTGGAAGAGCCGATGAATGTGATTTTCTCGGCGGTGAACCTGCTGCGCCGACGCGACCCGGCCAGCGCCAGCATGCTGGAAGACGCGCTGGACGCCAGCCGCGTGCATCTGGACGCGCTGCGCGAGGTGATTCCGCCGCGCGGGCCGGAAACCATGAGCAACGTCAACCTCAACGAAATCCTGCGCGACGTGCTGGACATCGTCACCCCCAGCCTGCTGGCCAATGGCGTGGTGGTGGACTGGCTGCCGGCGCCCACCCTGCCCACCATGTATGGCCGCTCGGTGCAGTTGCGCATTCTGTTCAAGGCCCTGATCGACAACGCCATCGAGGCAATGAGCGGCAAGGGCTGGTCACGGCGCGAGCTGACGCTGAACACCCGCCAGCGCGGCGACTGTATTGTCATCACCGTCGCCGACCGGGGGCCAGGCATGACCCCGGATTGCGAGCTGCGCGCCTTTGAGCCGTTTTTCACCACCAAACGCGGCGGCGGCCGCCACCTGGGCACCGGCTTGTCGCGCGCCTACCAGGTGGCGACCGACCACGGCGGCTATATCGACCTGGGAGAAAACCCTGGCGGCGGCTGCCTGGTGACCGTGGAATTCCGCCTTGACGGCGACCCGGTATGAGCCTGGCGTCGTCAATGCCCCTGAGTCCGGATAGAGCGAACTGAATGATGGATACCCCGCACCCCCCGCATGCGGCTGGTGGACAAGGTTGTCATTTTTGCCCCACCCATAGCCTGAACCTGTTGCAGCTGTCGGCGCTGTACGCGGTCAGCCAGGTGCTCAACCGCACCCTGGACACCGCCGACATGCTGCGCGAAATGCTGCGCGTGCTGCACGACGAAGCCGGCCTCACCCACGGCCTGATTGCCGTGGTCGAGCCGGACAGCGGCGCACTCATGGTGCATAGCCTGCACCATCCACAAGCGCCACAACCCGAAACGGTGCGCTATCAGCCTGGCGAGGGCATTCTCGGCCTGCTGCTGGAGCAGCCGCGCACGGTGATGCTCAAGCGCGTGGCCGATGAACCGCGTTTTCTCAACCGGCTGGGCGTGTACGCCCCGCACCTGCCGTTTATCGCCGTGCCAATCAAGGTTGGCAGCGCGGTGTGCGGCGTGCTGGCGGTGCAGCCGGAAGACGAAGACGACGGCTTGCTCAGCGACCGTGGCCAGTTTGTGGAAATGGTCGCCAACCTGATCGGCAAGAGCGTGCAGCTGGCGCGCGAAGTGGCGCAGGAGCGCCACGCGCTGATCGAAGAGCGCGACTCGCTGCGCCGCACCGTGCGCCAGCAGTTTGGCTTTGACAATGTCGCCGGCCACTCGGCCAGCATGCGCCGGGTGTTCGACCAGGCGCGCCAGGTGGCGCGCTGGAACACCACGGTGCTGATTCGCGGCGAAACCGGCACCGGCAAGGAGCTGATCGCCAACGCCATTCATTACCACTCGCCGCGCTCGCGCCATGCGCTGGTCAAGCTCAACTGCGCGGCGCTGCCGGAAAACCTGCTGGAAACCGAGCTGTTTGGCCACGAACGCGGCGCCTTCACCGGCGCGGTGGACACCCACAAGGGCCGTTTTGAGCAGGCGCATGGCGGCACCTTGTTTCTGGACGAAATCGGTGAAATTTCTTCGGCGTTTCAGGCCAAGCTGTTGCGGGTGTTGCAGGAAGGCGAGTTCGAGCGGGTGGGCGGCAGCCGCACCATCCGCGTGGACGTGCGGGTGATCGCCGCCACCCACCGTGACCTGGAAGCGGCGGTGGACGCTGGCGAATTCCGCGAGGATTTGTTTTACCGGCTGAACGTGATGCCCTTGTTTCTGCCGCCGTTGCGCGAGCGCATCGAAGACATCCCGGACATTGCCCAGCACCTGTTGGGCAAAATCGGCCAGGCACAGGGCCGCAAGCTGCGCATGACCGACGCCGCCACCAGCCGGCTGGCCGCCCACCACTGGCCGGGCAATGTGCGCGAGCTGGAAAACTGTCTGGAGCGGGCGGCGGTGTTGTCAGAAGACGGCCGCATCGACGTGGGCTTGATCTGTTTTCCGGGCGCGCGCGAACGCGGCAACGCGCGCCCGGCGGCTCGCCCCGCCCCCGCCGCCCACCTGACCCCGCCCTCGGTGGACGACCCCTCGCTGTCCGAGCGCGAGCGGGTGATCGCCGCGCTGGAGCAAGCCGGCTGGGTGCAGGCCAAAGCCGCGCGCCTGTTGGGCATGACCCCCCGGCAGATTGCCTATCGCATCCAGACCTTGAATATCGAGGTCAAGCAGCTGTAATCCGCTCAGCGGCGCCACATGCGGCGCCCGCCAGACTGCGCGGCCGACAGCGCCAGGACACACAGCCCGAATGGGCTGGTGTCTTACCTACCGTCGTATTGTCAGATATATTACGCACTCGCTGCGCCAGCCAGCGCGCCAGGCAAGCGCCACAAGCAACGCAACAAAGCTTCGCCAACGCCGGGCAGGGCTGCTGAACGGCGCCAAACCTGCTTTGCTGGCCAGACATTCTGCACCGCCCAGCTTGGGCACAGCATTTGCTAAGAGTCGCTCACCAAACTCAGCGAAGCGCGCCTGGCCAGGCGCGCGGCGGACAGTACCAGCAGGACGACCAGGCCGCGCAACAAGGCCAGGAGGGTTTTGTGAGCGGCACTAAACGCCCGGTTATATCCATTACACCATCACGCCAAATGCCCACCTTCACGCTTTTCTCTGTACGCACCGGAGCCCGCCATGCTGCAAGATGACCTGCAAGCCGTCTGGCTGACGCTCAAGCTGGCCAGTGTGGTCACCCTGTTGCTGTTGCTGATCGGCACGCCGCTGGCCTGGTGGCTGGCGCGCACCCGCTCACGCGCGCGCGAACTGGTGGCCGCGCTGGTGGCCATGCCGCTGGTGCTGCCGCCGACGGTGATCGGCTTTTATCTCTTGCTGCTGATGGGGCCGCACGGGCCGGTGGGCCAGGCCATGCAGGCGCTGGGGTTGCCGCTGCTGCCGTTCACCTTTCCGGGGGTGGTGATTGCCTCGGTGTGTTATTCGCTGCCGTTTGTGGTGCAGCCCATCCAGAATGCGTTTGAGGCGATTGGCGAACGGCCGGCCGAAGTGGCCGCCACCCTGCGCGCCAGCCCGTGGGACACGTTTTGGCATGTGATGGTGCCGCTGGCGCGGCCGGGCTTTCTGACCGGGGCGATTCTGGGTTTTGCCCACACCATCGGCGAATTTGGCGTGGTGCTGATGATTGGCGGCAATATCCCCGGCGTCAGCCGGGTGGTGTCGGTGCAGATTTACGATCATGTAGAAGCCATGGAATACGCCCAGGCGCACTGGCTGGCCGGCGGCATGGTGGCCTTCAGCCTGACCGTGCTGCTGGCGCTGTACACCCTGAACCCCAGCACACGAGAACGCCGATGAGCCAGCTGCGCGCCCGTTTTTCCCTGTACCGCCCGGCCTTCAGCCTGGAGGTTGATCTGCACCTGCCCGGCCGTGGCGTCACCGCACTGTTTGGCCCATCCGGCTCGGGCAAGACCACCTGTTTGCGCGCCATTGCCGGCCTGGAGCGCGTGCCAGGCGGCCATGTCAGCCTGGGCGAGCAGGTCTGGCAGGATGACCGCCACTTCACCCCGCCGCACCAGCGCGCACTGGGCATGGTGTTTCAGGAAGCCAGCCTGTTTGCCCACCTGAACGCCCGCGACAATTTGCTGTTTGGCTACCGACGCACGCCGGCCCATGAGCGGCGCTTTGGCGAAGAAGAAGTGGTCGAGCTGCTCGGCATCGGCGGCCTGTTGTCGCGCAAGCCGCACCAGCTATCTGGCGGCGAGCGCCAGCGGGTGGGCATTGGCCGCGCGCTGCTCACCTCGCCGCAACTCCTGCTGATGGACGAACCGCTGGCGGCGCTGGACTTGCGGCGCAAACAGGAAATCCTGCCCTATCTGGAAAAAGTCACCACCCAACTGGAAATCCCGGTGCTCTACGTCAGCCACGCGCCAGACGAAGTCGCCCGGCTGGCCGACCATATGGTGGTGCTGGATCAGGGCCGGGTGCTGGCCAGCGGCGCGCTGAACGATGTGCTGGGCCGGGTGGATGTGCCGGCGGTGTTTGCCGACGACGCCGGCACGGTGCTCAGCGTCACCCTGGCCTCGCACGAAGACGACGCGCTCAGCCGGCTCAGCTTTGCCGGCGGGGATATTTATGTGGCGCAACAGCCACAGCCGGTGGGCGCCCAACTGCGCTGCCGGGTGCACGCCCGCGACATCAGCCTGAGCCTGTCCGCCGCCACCGACGACAGCATTCTTAACCGGGTGACCGCACAGATCGAAGCACTGGCCCCCGCGCCAACGCCTGGCCATGTGCTGGTGCGGCTGAACGCGGGCGGCGCGCCGCTGTTGGCGCGGGTGACGCAACGCTCGGCGCGCGCGCTGAACCTGGCGCCCGGTATGACGGTATTCGCCCAGATCAAGGCGGTGGCGCTGCTGGATTGAGCATGGCGCGCATCCACCGAATCGCGCCACTTAAAATGGCGCGATTCGCCATCACCCGGAACAGAACCCATGCCACAGCCCCGCCATCCACACGCTTGGCGCGCACGTGGCCTCACCTGATAAAAAAACCCGGCGCAAGGCTTGACAAACCCAAAACACCCCCGTAATATTGCGCTCTCTTTTACGTGGCTATGTAGCTCAGTTGGTTAGAGCACAGCACTCATAATGCTGGGGTCACTGG
>ERZ650300.520-NODE-520-length-23489-cov-11.957498_pt1 | contig 23489 bp, 21 predicted proteins | sample MGYA00376236_ERZ650300 | MGnify/ENA primary metagenome ERZ650300 (study PRJEB26733, sample SAMN07839303) | wastewater metagenome | biome: urban; feature: wastewater treatment plant; material: waste water | place: USA: North Carolina | collected 2016-04-28 ...
AGAAACGGGAAAAGGCGCTCTTCCGCTGCTCGCATTTGGCGCAACGGTCGAACAGGCAGATGCCGCAGTGGGGGCAGTAGTCGATGCCCGTATTCTTGAAATCCACCGCCCGCTCGCAACCCGGGCACACATTCTTGGCCAGCCGGGCCAGCGCGGTGTCGTAGCTCAGCTCCTGACGGCGCTCCACATCGGGCCGGGCCTCGGCCTCCTTCTGGCGCTTGAGGTAGCGCTCGAGGGCCGCGATGGCCTGCCGACCGACCACGACGGTCACCACAATCCCCACCGCATAACGCACGTAGCCGCCATAGTCCGGCAGATAGGGCACCAGTTCCACAAAAAACGCGAACAACGCAAAGTAGATGAAGCCCCACACGAAGGGCCAGCCGCTGCCCTTGCGCTTCTTCGCGAACAGCCAGCCGGCGATGCCGAGCAGCGGCAACGTCAGCGTCAGGCGGTAGAAGAAAACACGCAATTCCTGGCTCCGCAGGGCTTCGGAAAGCTTGACCGACGCGGCCTGCTCGAGCTGTCGCAGTTGCTCGCCGGCATGCTGCTCGGCCTGACGGGCGTCGAGCGCGATCTGCTGCTGGCGCTCGACGGCTGCCAGCGCCCGGCGCTCATTCGCTTTCAGTTCGTCGAGCGCGGCGGTGCGCACGATCAGTTCCCGGTCCTGCTCCGGACGCTGGGTGGCGTGGCGGGTGGCCAGCCAGTTGTTGAAGGTTTCGCGGGCGCTCGCCGCATCGGCGCGCTGGGTATTGAGCTTGAGCTGCGCCTGATCGAGCTGCTCTTCGGCGGCCTGCCGGGTCTGGCGCGCCTGGACGATGACGGCCCGGGTCCGCTCGGCGCTGGCCCGGTCGATGAAATCCTCAAGGCTGTAGCGCTGCTCGACCTTGGGCAGATTGGCAACGATCTTTCCGCCCAGCCCAATCAAAAAACTGCCGAACAGGAAGGCCACCAGCCACAGCCCGGCGCGGAACCACTTTTCGGACAACCTCAATGACTTGTTCATGGATACCCCTGGCAAAAAAACCGGTCCTTCCGGGCAACGCTGCCGGCCGAACCCTTGCGCTTGATGATAAACGGGCGCGCCCCGCGAGGCGTCCACCGCAGTCAATTGTCAAAAACTGTATATCTAACAGAAGTACTCAAAACCTCACAATTCAGGCGACGACACCCCACCTATAATCCATTCCGTCATATTGCATTGCGGCATGCCGCAGCAACGGGAGCCTAGATGGTGGAACGACCCGAGCCCGCCTTCCGGGCCCACGCAAGCAGCCCTCATCTGCCCGGCGACGCCGGCCGGGTGCTGAACTATCTCGAAATGCATCTCGCCCGCCGCCCGGACGACCTGAAAGGCCACACCCTGCGGGTCATGCTGGCACAGGGAACCGGCGATGCCGACGCGATCTACGGCGCGCTGGTGGATCTTTTCGTCGCCCTCGCCGAACGCGGCACCGGCCTCAAGTCGACTTTACTGTCCCGCACCGTATTGCTGCTCGGCCAGCCGCAGCGTCTCTTTCTCGCCCGTCACCTCGCCAGCGGCGTGCGGGCCGAGCAGCCCATCCAGCCACCGGCCCGCCGTTCCGTGCTGACGCGCGGCCTCGTCGGCACAGCCAGCCTCGCCCCCTGACCTCCAGGAGAACCCACCGATGAACGCCCAGACCACTCTGCGCCTGTGCCATTCCGGCATGGACAGCCGCTCGCTGTACGCCTTCGAGATCTTTCTCTCGCGGGTCGATCACCGCGCCTGCCAGATCACCGACGAGGAAGCGGCCGACGTGGCCTTCATCGACATCGACAGCGACCTCGGCACCTATCTGCTCGAAGGCCACCGCCTGCTCTATCCCGCCCGACCGCTCATCGTCAGCGCCCAGGCGCCCAAGCCGCTCGACGATCCGCTGACCGTGGCGGTCACCAAGCCGGTCGGGCTGGCGGCCTTTTCGGCGGCGCTGGAACAAGCCCGCCGCCTGCTCCCCGCTACCCAGCCGGCCAGCGCCGCCGCCCCGGCCGCGGTCGCAAGCGCCGAGCCCGAAGCGGCCCCTCCCGCCGTCGCCGCAGACACCGCCTCCCGAGCCGAAGACATTCCCGACGAAATGCCCATCGAGGCACTGTTCGATCGCAACGCCGGCCGTCGTCCGGCCAACGCCGACCCCGTCGTGCTGCTGCGCCAGCTCGAAGAACGCCTCTCCACCTTCTACGTCGGCTCCATGCCCGATGTGGACCTGGACAACCCCGCCGCCCACACCGCTATCTACTACGCCCCGGAGCACTTTCTGCAGGGCGAGATCGCCCGCGCGCTGGCCCACGCCCGCGAGATCCGCCGCCCGGTGCGCATCGACGACGGCAGCGGCGCCGCCCTCTTCCTCGATCCGCGCAGCGGTCTTGCCTACCAGGCGCGCAGCACCAACGCCCTGCGCGCCCTGGCCCAGCTGCCGACCCGCGGCACCGTCACCATGGGCCGGGTCGAATCCCGCGACGCCCCCGTGATCGGCGGCCTCGTCAGCCGGCCGCTGGAAGCCCTCGAATGGGACGTGGCCCTGTGGGCCTCGCGCGGACGCCTGCCCCGCGGCACCCATCTCGACCACCCGGTGCGCCTGCGCTGCTGGCCCAACCTCACCCGTCTGGCGGTCCCCCCCGAAGCCATGCGCATCGCCGGGCTATGGTCGAAGGGCGGCTTCAGCCTGCGCGACACCGTGCACGCCCTGGGCGTGCCGCAACGCTACGTCTTCGCCTTCTACAGCGCCTGCCACGCCCTCGGCCTGGTCGAGCAGGTAGCCACGCCGGCCGCCCTCGCCGCGGCGCGGATGGCCCGGCCCGGTAGCGACGGCACCCAGCCGGCCCCACCGATGCGCGGACTGTTCAAACGCATCCTCGGCAAGCTGCTCGGTGCCCGTCTCGGCGAGGCCGCAACCGGCTGACCGCACCCGATGAGTCATTACAAGATCATCTTCGCCGGCCCGGTCGGGGCCGGCAAAACGACCGCGGTCTCGGCGGCCAGCGACATCCCGCCGGTCCGCACCGACACCGCCGCCTCCGACGAAGTCCGCGACATCAAGCCCCAGACCACCGTCGCCCTCGACTACGGCGCGATGAAGCTCGCCGACGGCAGCACCATCCACCTCTACGGCACCCCCGGCCAGCCGCGCTTCGACTTCATGTGGGAAATCCTCACCGAAGGCGGGATCGCGCTGATCCTGCTGGTCGACAACGCCCGCGGCGATCCGCTGCGCGAACTGCGCTTCTATCTCGGCGCCTTCAGCGGCTTCATCCGCAAGACCGCCGTCGCCATCGGCGTCACCCACGCCGATCAGCGCAGCACCCCGCGTCTCGCCGACTACCAAGCCGAACTCGACAAAGCCGGCTTCGGCTGCGTGCCGGTCTTCGAGGTGGACGCCCGCGAACGCCGCGACGTCTGCCTGCTCATCGAAGCCGTCCTCAGCGTCATCGACCCGGTGGCGAGGGCATGAGCCCAGCCTCGCGGGCGAAAGCCCCACGGCACTTCCTGCTCCCCACCCCCGCCGGCGCCTACTTCGCCTCCGCCGAGCCGGCCAACGACCGCCTGCGCGGCTTCATCCGCCTGCTCTTCGCCCAGGCGGTCACGCCCCGCTGGCGCGACGAGGACGACGGCTTCGTGCGCCGCCTTGCCAGCGCCGGCTGGGTCCAGTATCTGCGCGCCCCCCGCAGCGCGATCGGCGACCCGGTCGAGACCGCGCTGCCGCGTCTGCTGCCCGCCCTGTCCGGCGACCGCCGCGCGCTGCTCGCCGACGCCCACGGCTTTCACCTCGCCAGCACCGGCCTCGACGACACCCTCGCCGAAGAACTCGCCGCCCTGTCGGCCGACCTCGCCAGCCTGCACAGCCGCCACCGACGCCCCCTCGCCCAAGACCTGCGCCTCTACGGCAGCGCCTGGGCCATCCCCGACGCCGCCGGCCACAGTCAGCTCGGCTTCTGGCCCTTGCATGTCGGCCCGCAGCGCTTCGTGTTGACGATCTCCGGCGTGCCCCACCTCAACCAGCCCGAACTGGTCGACCTGGTGTGGCTGCTCCATCAGCGCTACGGCCCCCTCGCCAGCGCCCTTCCCGCACCGCAGGCGGCGGATGTGCAAGCTTCGTGCAAGGAAAAAGTAAGCTGACCGACAGGCGCGCGACCTAAACTGGAAAGCTGACCGTTTGAGCCAGCACGTATGCGCCCCCTCCACTTCCCAGATCGCCACCGTCGTCTTCTCATCGCCCTGATCGCCTTGTTCCCGCCGCTTGCCGGCCTGGCTCAGGGCACCGAAGAAGCCCGTCTCAGCCTTCCCGAAGCGGAAAAAATCCTCCTCGACGCCAACCCCGCCATCCTCCAGGCCCGCGCCGCGCTGGCCGGCGCCCGGGCCGGCATCGACATCGCCGGCGCCCGCCCCAATCCGCAGCTCACCGTCGGCGCCACCAGCACCGACCCCGGCCGCAACGGCAGCGGCAGCCTCTGGAAACAGGCCACCGACAACACCGTGCGCCTCGACCAGCTCGTCGAGCGCGGCAACAAGCGCGATCTGCGCCTCAAGGCCGCCGGCAGCAACCTGTCGGCCACCGGCGCCGATCTCGACAACACCGTCCGCCTCGCCCGTATCGACCTCGCCAACGCCTGGCTCGACCTGCGCGCCGCCCGCGAGATTCGCCGCATCGCCGACGAAAACGCCGCCCTCGCCCGCCGCGCCGCCGACGCCGCCGAGCTGCGCGGCAAGGCCGGCGATCTGGCCGGCGTGGATGTGGCGCGCTTCGCCGCCGACGCCGCCCGGGTTGCCAACGACGCCGTCCAGGCCGGGCTCGATCTCGACCGGGCGCGCATCGCCCTGGCTCTGCTGCTCGGCAACCGGATCGCCCCCGCGGGCCTGCAGACCACCGACGAGTGGCCGAGCGCCGAACCCGCCCCGGCCGGCACCGAAGCCGAACGGGCCGACCTCGTCGCCGCCCGTCGCCGCGTCGAACAGGCCGACGCCCTGCGCGAACTGGCCCGCGCCCAGCGCACCCGCGACGTCTCCGTCGGCGTGCAGTACGAACACGCCCCGGCCAACGCCAACAACGCCTTCTCCACCACCTCTTACGGCCTCAGCCTGTCGGTCCCGCTCATGTTCGGCAACGACTACCGCGGCGACATCGCCAGGAGCGAGGCCGACTACGGCGCCGCCGAACAGCAACTCATCGCCACCCGCGCCTTCGTCAGCAGCGAGCAAAGCCGCCTGCGCGCCGAATACGCCGCCCGCCAATCGCGCTACCGGCGCTTGGCCGAGGTCGTCCTGCCGGCCGCCGAACGGGCCGGCCGCGGCGCCGACGTCGCCATCCAGAAGGGCGGCATGAGCCTCACCGACTACCTCGACACCCAGCGCAGCCTGCGCGCCGCGCGCATCGAAACCATCCAGGCCCGCGCCGACCTCGCCCGCGCCGCCCTCATGCTGCGTCTGGCCGGAGACTCCCAATGAAGCGCCAAACCCTCGTCATCGCCCTCCTCGCCGTCGCAGCCATCGCCGGCGGCGCCCTGTATTTCCGCAGCGCACCGCCCGAAGCGCCGACCGAAGCCGTGGTCCAGAAGCCCTCCGCCGAACCCGGCGTGCTGCGCTTCCCCACCGCCGCCCCGCAGCTTTCCCAGCTCAAGGTCGAGCGCGCCGAACTCGCCCCGGTGCCGATGGACGAACCGCTGGCCGCCCGCGTCGCCTACGACGAAAACGCCACCGCACGCCTGTTCGCCCCGATTCCCGGCCGGGTCGTCGAAATCCGCGCCAACATCGGCGACACGGTCAAGGCCGGCGCCGTGCTGGCCGTGCTCGACGCCCCCGAACTCGGCACCGCCGCCGCCGATCTGGCCAAGGCCCAGGCCGACGCCCAGCTGAAAAAAGCCGCCCTCGACCGCAGCCGCAGCCTCTTCGCCGCCGAAGTCGTGGCCCGCCGCGATCTCGAAGTCGCCCAGGCCGAATGGCAGCAGGCCCAGGCCGAAGCCGAACGCGCCCGCCTGCGTCTGGCCAACCTCGCCCCCGGCGGCACGGCCGGCCCCGGCAGCGAGCGCTACCAACTGCGCGCGCCGATCGCCGGCGTGGTCGCCGCCCGCCGCATCAACCCGGCCATGGAAGTCCGCCCCGACAACGACGAACCGCTCTTCATCGTCACCGACATGAGCCGCCTGTCGGTGCTGGTGGACGTGCCCGAGCGCGACCTGCCCATCGTCACCGTCGGCAAGTCCGCCCAGGTCGAAGTCTCCGCCTACCCGCAGCGCAGCTTCACCGGCAAGGTCGTGCACGTGGCTCCGACCCTCGACCCGCAAACCCGCCGCATCCAGGCGCGGGTGGCGGTGGACAACCGCGAAGGCCTGCTCAAGCCCGAGATGTACGCCAAAGTCGCCATCCTGGCCGACAGCCGGGAAGAACTCCCCCGCATCCCCACCGGCGCCCTGCTCGTCGAAGGCGTCAAAAACTACGTCTTCGTCGAGCGGGAAGCCGGCGTCTTCGAGAAGCGCGAAGTCACCCTCGCCGTGCAGACGCGCAGCTACGCCTACGTCTGGAACGGCGTGAAGGGCGGCGACAAGGTCGTCGGCGTCGGCGCCCTCCTGCTCAACGCCGAACTGGCCAGCAGCTCCCGGTAAGCCGTCATGTTCGACACCCTCATCACCCTCGCCCTGCGCCAGCGCGCCTTCATCATCATCATCGCGCTGGCCCTGCTCGGCTACGGCCTCTACGCCGTCAACCAGATCTCCATCGAAGCCTTCCCCGACGTGCAGGACGTGCAGGTCCAGGTCGTCACCCAAGCCATCGGACAAGCGCCGGAAGAAGTCGAACGCACCGTCTCCCTGCCCATCGAACGCGAGATGAGCGGCGTGCCGGGCATGACCCAACTGCGTTCGGTGTCGATCACCGGCCTGTCGGTGGTCACCCTCACCTTCAACGACAAGACCGCCGACTACTTCGCCCGCCAGCAGGTGCTCGAACGCCTGCAAACGGTGAACCTGCCGCCCGGCATCCAGCCCGTGCTGGCCCCGCTCACCACGGCCGTCGGCGAAATCTACCGCTACGTGCTCGAAGCCCCGCCCAACGCCGAACGCGAAGAGATCCGCGCGATCCAGGACTGGACCGTCCGGCCGGCCCTGCGCATGGTGCCGGGCATCGCCGACGTGGTCAGTTTCGGCGGCGCAATCCGCGAGATGCAGGTGCAGATCAACCCCGAACTGCTGCGCAAATACGCCATCAGCCTCGACGACGTCACCCAGGCCCTCACCGGCGCCAGCGTCAACGGCAGCGGCGGCCTGATGCGCCGCGGCGACGAAGCGCTGGTGGTGCGCACGCTCGGCCTCTTCAACAATCTCGACGACGTGCGCGACGTGGTGATCGTCGCCCGCGACGGCAAGCCGGTGCGCATCAGCGACGTGGCCGAAGTCATCAACGGCGCCCGCCCGCGCTCGGGCATCGTCGCCTTCAACGACCGCGACGACGTGGTCGAGGGCATCGTCCAGATGACCAAGGGCGGCAATGCCGCCAAGATCGTCGAAGCCCTCAAGCTCAAGGTGGACGAAGTCAACGCCCGCCTGCCCGAAGGCTACCGCCTCAAACCGATCTACCAGCGCACCGAACTGATCGGCCACACGGTCGCCACGGTGGGCGAGAACCTGCTGGTCGGCGCGGTGCTGGTCACCGCCATTCTGCTCGGCTTCCTGCGCAACCTGCGGGCGGCGATCATCGTCGCCGCAGTCATCCCGCTGTCGCTGCTGTTCGCCTTCATCCTGATGCACGCGATGGGCGTGTCGGCCAACCTGATCTCCCTCGGCGCGGTGGACTTCGGCGTCATCATCGACAGCGCGGTGGTGATGGTCGAAGCGCTGATGGTGCGTCTGGCCGTGGATGCCCACACCGAACACCACGGCATCGTCTCGCCGGTGGGACGCCGCATCCACGCCCTCAAGCAGACCTGCGTCGAGCTCGGTTCGCCGATCATGTTCTCGAAGGCCATCATCATCGTCGCCTTCCTGCCGATCTTCACCTTCCAGCGGGTCGAAGGGCGGATCTTCACCCCGGTCGCGCTGACCCTCTCCTTCGCCCTGCTCGGCGGCCTGATCCTCACCCTCACGCTGGTGCCGACCCTGCTCTCCTACGCCCTCAACAAGGACGACATGGCCGAGAAGGAAAGCCCCTGGCTGCATCGCCTCCAGGAAAACTACCGGGCCCTGCTGGTTCGCCTGCAGGCCGCTCGCCGCAGCGTCATCGGCGCCTCGATGGCCGCGCTGGTCGCCGCCCTGGCACTCGCCCCGCTGCTCGGTTCCGAGTTCCTGCCCAAGCTCGACGAAGGCAACATCTGGCTGACCATCAGCCTGCCCCAGTCGTCCGGCCTCTCCAACACCAAGGAGATCGAGCGCAAGGTGCGCACCATCCTGACCGGCTATCCGGAGGTCAAGGCATTGATCACCCACGTCGGCCGTCCCGACGACGGCACCGACCCGAAGGGCCCCAACAACCTCGAAATCCTCGCCGACCTCAAGCCCCGCAGCGAATGGCGCTTCGCCACCAAGGAAGCCCTCGTCGAAAGCATGTCGGCCAAGCTGGACGGAATTCCCGGCCTGCCCACCAACTTCTCGCAGGTGATCCAGGACAACGTCGAGGAATCCCTTTCCGGCGCCAAGGGCGAAATCGCGGTGAAGGTGTTCGGCCCCAACCTCGAAGTGCTCGAAGCCAAGGGGCGCCAGATCGCCGGCGTGCTCAATCGCATCCAGGGCTCGGCCGACGTGGCCGCGCTGCCGGTGGGCGGCCAGAGCGAAGTGGACATCCGCCTGCGCCGCGAGGCGCTGGCCCGTTACGACATCAACGTCACCGACGTCAACGCGATGATCCAGACCGCCCTCGGCGGCAGCGCGGTCAACGTCTTCTACGAGGGCGAACGCCGCTACGACGTCACCCTGCGCTTCGGCCCCAACTTCCGCGACCAGGTGGACGACATCGCCAACCTGCCGGTGGCGCTGCCCGGCGGCCACGGCAGCATCCCGCTCGGCGATCTGGCCGATGTGGAACTGCGCCAGGGCGCCTCGCGCATCCAGCGCGAAGCCGGCAGCCGCAACGTGATCGTCAAGGCCAACCTGCGCGGCCGCGACCAGGGCAGCTTCGTCGCCGAAGCCCAGCGCAAGGTGGCCGCCGAAGTCGCGCTGCCGGCCGGCTACACCATCACCTGGGGCGGCCAGTTCGAAAACCAGCAACGCGCCATGGGCCGCCTCAAGCTCATCGTGCCGATCACCCTCGGGCTGATCTTCTCGCTGCTGTTCTGGGCCTTCCGCGACATCCGTCCGGCCATGCTGGTGCTCTCGATGGTGCCCTTCACGCTGATCGGCGGCTTCGCCGGTCTCGGCCTCGCCGGCCTGCACCTGTCGGTGTCGGCGGCGGTGGGCTTCATCGCGGTGGCCGGCATCTCGGTGCAGAACGGTGTGATCATGGTCGAACAAGTCATCGAAATCGCCCGCCGCGGCGCCACCCGCTCCGAGGCCATCCTCGACGGCGCCATGCTGCGCCTGCGCCCCATCGTCATGACCGCCCTGATGGCCGGCCTGGGCCTGATGCCGGCCGCCCTCTCCCACGGCATCGGCTCCGAAACCCAGCGCCCCTTCGCGGTGGTCATCGTCGGCGGCATCGTCAGCGCCACGATCTTCACCCTGCTCCTGCTGCCCGTACTGCTGTCCTACGGCGGCCCGAAGGACAACGGAAAGAACGGAAACTAAAACATAACCAACGCCCACACCCAGCCGCCCCCCTTAACTCTTAACTCTTCACCCCTAACTCCTCACCCCTAACTCCTCACCCTTAACTCTTAACTCCTCACCCTCACCCCCCCCTCCCAACTCCGCTCCCATGCGCATCCTCATCGTTGAAGACGACCCCCTGCTGGCCGAAGGCGTTGTGCAACTCCTGCGCGGAGCCGGTTTCGCCAGCGACCACGTGGGCAGCGCCGAACTGGCCGAAGCCGCCCTTTCCACCGAAAAATTCGACCTGCTGGTCCTCGACATCGGCCTGCCGGGGATGGACGGGCTCGAACTGCTGAGCCGCCTGCGCGCCCGCCACAATCCCATCCACGTGCTCATGCTGACCGCTCGCGACGCCCTCAACGAACGCGTGCGCGGCCTCAACCTGGGCGCCGACGACTACCTGACCAAGCCCTTCGCCGCCGTCGAACTGCTTGCCCGCGTCCAAGCCCTGGTGCGCCGCAGCCGCGGCCAGAGCGCCCAGCGCCGCGAACACGGCCCCCTCACCCTCGACGAGGAAGCCCACCGTGCCTGGCTCGACGGCCAGCCCCTCGACCTGCCCCGGCGCGAATGGGCGATCCTCCAGTTCCTCCTCGACAACCCGGACCGGGTGCTCAGCAAGGAACGCATCGTGGCCGCCATCTGCAGTTGGGACACCGACATGAGCGAAAACGCCGTCGAAGTCTACGTCTCGCGCCTGCGCACCAAGCTCGAACCCGCGGGCATCCGCATCCGCACCGTGCGCGGGCTGGGCTACATGCTCGAAGACCTGCCCCATGACGCGAAGCCTGCGTAAGGCGCTCCTGCTCTGGCTCCTGCTGCCGGCCAGCCTCGCCCTGATCGCCTTCCTGCCGCTGGCCTACCACCTGGTCTACCGGTCCGCGACGGAAGCCCTCGACCAGGCGCTCGCCGACACCAGCATGGCGCTCGTACCCCATCTCGATCTGGTGAACGGCGAGCCACGCTTCGTCTTCCCCCCCGCCGCCGAACAGGTGCTCCGCGCCGACCGGGTGGACGCCATCTACTACCTGATCCTCGGCCCTCACGAACGTTTCGTGGCGGGCGACGCCGGCCTGCCCCATACGCCGCCCGACGAGCGGGAGATCGCGGGCGACCGGGTCATCTTCAACTCCCACTTCCGCGGCGACCGGGTCCGCGTGATGGCCATCCACCGCCTCGTCTCCGGCGAACCCTTCGTCTTCATCACCGCCGAAACCACCCGCAAGCGGGACCAGATCAAGATCGACCTGGCCTTCGCCCTGACCCTGCCGCTACTTTTTTTCGCCTGCGCCACCGGCTTCACCATCTGGTTCGGCGTGCGCCATTCCCTGCTTCCGGTCGAGGGCATCCGGCGCGCCCTGCACGGCATGGAACACCGCGCCCTCCAGCCCCTCGACGCACTGGCTGCGCCGCTCGAAATCCGCCCGCTGGTCACCGAATTCAACCAGGTGCTCGACCGCCTCGAACAGGCCGCCGCCGCCCAGCAGCGCTTCGTCGCCAACGCCGCCCACCAGCTGCGCACCCCGCTGGCCGGCATCCGCACCCAGCTTGAGCTCCTTCAGCGCGAGGCCGACGCCGACGAACGCGAAACCCGCATCCGGCAATCCATCGGCGCCATCGAACGCCTCGGCCACCTGATCAACCAGATGCTGGTGCTGATCGCCGCCGAGCCGGGCGGGCGCCAAGACAGCCTCGCCGGCGCCGTCGACCTGCCCGAGTTGATCCGCGAGCGCAGCCCCGAATGGATACGCCTCGCCGAAGCCCGCGGCATCGACCTGGGTTTCGAACTCCAGCCCGCCAGCCTCACCGGCGACCGCCTGCTGCTCGGGGAAATGATCGCCAACCTGGTGGTCAATGCCCTCAACTACACCCCGGCGTCGGGCGAAGTCACCCTCCGCTGCCGCAGCACGGACAGGCACCTGCTCATCGAAGTCGAGGACAGCGGCCCCGGCATTCCCCCGGAAGCCCGCCAGCGCGTCTTCGAACGCTTCTTCCGTCTCCCCGCCGCCAGCCGCCCCGGCAGCGGCCTCGGCCTCGCCATCGTGCGGGAAATCGCCCACGGCGCCGGCGGCGAAGTCGAAATCCTCGATCCGCCGAGCGGCCGCGGCGCACTCCTGCAGGTCAGCCTGCCGGCGGGCAACGCCACCGCCACGCCACCCGCAGCGGTCTGACCCACCGCCGCGCGCGCGGCGTATCCGCCGATGATTCCGGAGCTTTCCGCCCGTCCCCCGGAGCCTCCAATGAAAGGCAACTTCGTCGCCATCGCCCTGATCGTCATCGGCGCACTGGCGCCGGGCGTCAATCTCGAGCGCTTCGAATTCGACTTCGCCCGCCTCGCCCGCACCGGGTGGCCGGCACGGCTGATCGCCCTCGGCGTCGCCCTGTTCTTCACCCCCGGCGACCGCCAGAAGCCGGATTGATCCGCCACACCCCACAGAACCGAGCCCCCGCAAACAGCCGGCCGGCCGCGAAAACGCGCCATCCCGATCTCCGAGTTGAAGCGCGGGGAGGGGCTTGCTATCATAAAGATTCAAATAAAAAGAATCTTTAACCTGCCGTCCTTGCCGGCCCCTCCCCCGACCGCCGCCAACCCCATGCCCGACCAGCCCGCCCCACGCAAAGTCATCCCGATCCAGCCCCTGTTCAAATCCGAGCCCAAGGTTTATCCCCGCTCCGTCAAGGGGCTCTTCCAGCGCTGGCGCTGGGCCTTCGTGTGGCTGACCCAGATCGTCTTCTACGGCCTCTGCTGGCTGCCCTGGCACGGCCGTCAGGCGGTGCTGTTCGATCTCGACGTGCGCCGCTTCTACCTCTTCGACCTCGTGCTGTGGCCCCAGGACACCATCTACCTGGCGGTTCTGCTGGTTCTGTCGGCGCTGGCGCTGTTCCTCTTCACCGCCGTGGCCGGACGCCTGTGGTGCGGCTACACCTGCCCGCAAACCGTCTATACCGAGATCTTCCTGTGGGTCGAACACTGGATCGAGGGCGAGCGGCCCAAGCGCATGAAGCTCGACGCGAGCCCCTGGAACGCCGACAAAATCCGCCGCAAGCTAGCCAAGCACACCCTCTGGATCGCCTTCTCGCTGTGGACCGGCTTCACCTTCCTTGGCTACTTCACCCCGATCCGCGATCTCGCCAGCGAAGCCGCAACGCTCTCGCTGAGCGGCGGCGCGCTGTTCTGGATCCTCTTCTACGGCGGCGCCACCTACGGCAACGCCGGCTTCCTGCGGGAGCAGATGTGCAAATACATCTGCCCCTACGCCCGCTTCCAGTTCGTGATGTTCGACTCCGACACGCTGATCATCACCTACGACGAGGCGCGCGGCGATCCGCGCGGCAGCCGGGCCAAAAAGTCCGACCCGCGCCAGCAGGGCCTGGGCGATTGCGTCGATTGCGGCATCTGCGTGCAAGTGTGCCCGACGGGCATCGACATCCGCGACGGCCTGCAGGCCGAGTGCATCGGCTGCGCGGCGTGCATCGACGCCTGCGATCAGGTGATGGACAAGTTGGACTACCCGCGCGGCCTGATCCGCTATTCCACCGAAAACGCGATGAAGAAGGCCCTCGGCGACAGCACCATCCTGCGGCGCGCCTTCCGCCCGCGCACCCTCGTCTATTCGGCTGTTTTCCTGACCCTCACCGCCGCGACCGCGTGGTCGCTCGCCACCCGCGTCCCGCTCAAGGTGGACATCGTGCGGGACCGGGCCACGCTGTCCCGCGAAACCGACGACGGCAACATCGAAAACATCTTCCACCTGCAAATCATCAACGCCAGCGAAACGCCCCGAACCTACTCCGTGCGGGTCGAAGGGCTCGACGGCATCCACCTGGGCCAGCCTGCCAGCATCCCCGTGGCGGGCGCGGCGACGGCGTCGGCGATGGTGTCGGTGCAGGTCGGCGCCGAGGTGGCCGAGAACCGGCACGGCGCCCAGCCCATCCGCTTCGTCATCGCGGACAGCCATGAAGCCGACGTGCAGGTGGTGGAAAAAGCCAAGTTCTGGCTGCCGTAAAACCCGAAAAACCGGCCCGCCGCAGCCTTCAGGCCACCCGCTGCAGCACGTGCAGCAGCTGCCGCTGCGACGGGCCGAGCACTTCGGACAGCGCCACCCCGTCGAGCGACGCGAGGAAGGCTTCCAGCGCCCGGGCAAACACGCCTTTGAGCTGGCAGTTCGCGGTCAGGATGCAGCGGCTGGTATCGCTGAAACACTCGACCAGGGTGAAATCCGTCTCCATCTTGCGGACCACCTCGCCCACCATGATCCCGCTCGCCGGCCGGGCCAGACGGAGCCCGCCGCCCTTGCCGCGCAGCCCCTCGACCCAGCCGTTGCGGATCAACTGATTGACCACCTTCATCAGGTGACTGCGGGAAACCTCGAAACGTTCGGAGATTTCCTGGATCGTGGCCAGACGGTGTTCGTTGGACGCCAGGAAAATCAGGACGCGCAAAGCGTAGTCCGTGTGCTGGGTAATGTGCATGGCCGGATGGCGGGGCGCGGCGGCGTTTTAACCCTTTTATTATAAGGGATTCTCACAAAGATTCATTTCGGCTGATTCTTTGTGCGCCGCGCCAAGCACTCAACCGGCGCCGCCCTTCAGCTTTTCCGCATCGGGCTCGATGCCCCAATCCCCGAAGGTATACCAGTCGTCGCCCAGCATCTCCGCCGGGTGCAGGGTGCGGCCGGAACCATTGCCGCAGGCGAGGGAATCCTTCGGACAATACTTGTCGCAGCCCCAGCAGATGCGCTCGGGATGCGAGGGATGCAGTGGAAATTTCTTGGCCATTTTCACAACCTCTGAATATAGTTGATCAGATTACTCAACTATTCAAACAAAGGCTTGATTCCGGTCAAGAATCGGCCCGGCAGCATCGAACGCCCCGGGCGGTGCGAAGCGAAAAAATGCGGCATCGGCACGCCGCATCGGCCATGCAGCGCGCTCAACCTGAAGAAAGCCGGCGCTCCGCGACGACACACCCGCGGGTGAAGAACCCGCGGAGCTTGAATCTTGTGCCGGTTCGCTCAGGCCTGTGCGACTGCGGGATGGGTCGCGGCGACTTCCTCGTGTTCCCACTCGGCAACGGTTGCCGACAGGAGGCGGGCTTTTTCGTGGGCGTCCGGGGCGTGGTGATGTTCGGCCTCGAACGTTTCCAGGGCTTCGTGGCAGGCTTCGGCCTTCGTGGCGGCGTGGGTATGGGGCATGATGAAACCTCTTTCTGGTCGTCTGAAAATACGGCGCAGCCAGAGCGGGATCGGTATGTCGACGAATCCACACGAATCAGCAACGCCAGATGTTGCACTGCAACATCTTCATTGTAACGACCCCCGGAACGCCCGTGCAAGCGCGTGGCGACCGCATTGCACGAAAAGTTTTCTATCGCCCGAGAAGTGAAATGGATGCCCGGCAAGCGGTTATCGCGACGGAAATCCGGCCCGGATCGGAAAATTCCGGAAGGTTTCAGCTGGCGAGGTCTTCCGGCCGGTCGACATCGCGCAGCACGCCGGGATCGTCGGTTGCGATGCGCCGCATCGACAGCCGATTGGCGCCGACAAGCGCCCGCGCGCCTTCGTCGCCCTGGAGCGCCAGCAGCGCGTCTCGCCAGCGGGCGGCGAATCCGACCGGATGGCCGCGCTGGCCGTTGAAAACGGGCGCGGCGAGTTCGGCGCCGTCCGCCAGCGCGGCGGCCACGCGGTGCAAGGTATCCGGCTGGATGAAGGGCATGTCGGCAAGGGCCACGAGCCAGCCGGCGGCGTCCGGGCGGGCGGCGACACCGGCGGCGAGGCTGTGGCCCATGCCGGACGAGGCTTCCGCGCTGAACACCACATCCAGCCCTTCCGCCGCCAGCAGAGTGCCGAGGACGCGCTGCTCCGGCCGCAATACCGCGATGCAGCACGAGCAGGCGTGGCGCAGTCGGCGCGCCGACACGACGGCGATCGGCGTGCCGTCAGCCAGCGGGTGAAGCAGCTTGTCGCTGCCGAAGCGTCGCCCCTGCCCGGCGGCCAGCAGGAGGCCGACGATTTCGGCCATGCGGTCAGCGCGCGCCGCAGCCGGCACCGGCAGGCGCCATGGCCTCGGGTCGGGCGACGTGCGCGCCGTTCTTCACGGCGGTCATCTCGGCGAGGATGGAAACGGCGATTTCGGGCGGCGTGCGGCTGCCGATGGGCAACCCGACCGGGCCGTGAAGGCGCGCCACCTCGCCTTCCGACAAGTCGAAGTATTCGAGCAGGCGCGCCTTGCGGGCCGCGTTGTTGGCTCGCGAGCCCAGCGCGCCCACGTAGAAGGCCGGCGATTTGAGCGCCTCGAGCAGCGCCATGTCGTCGAGCTTGGGGTCGTGGGTGAGGGCCACGATGGCGGTGTGCGGGTCGGGGGCCATCGCCAGCACCGCGTCGTCGGGCATGCCGGGCAGCAGCGGGACGCCGGGCACGTCCCATTCGGTGAAGTATTCCTCGCGCGGATCGCAGACCTGGACGGCGTAATCCAGCGCCTGGGCCATGGGCGCCAGGTAGCGGGAAATCTGCCCGGCGCCGACGATCAGCAGGCGCCAGCGGGGGCCGTGGAGCGTAGTAAGGCGCTGGCCGTCCCACGCCAGCGCGTCGCCCCGGCAGGCATCCATGATGCGCACCGCGCCGCTGGCCAGGTCGACTTCGCGACGCACCAGCTGGCCGGCCTCGATGCGGGCCGACAGATCGGCCAGCCGGGCCGGCTCGGGGGCCGGCTCGACGAGCAGTTCCAGCGTTCCGCCGCAGGGCAGGCCGAAGCGGGCGGCTTCGTCGCGGGTGACGCCGTAAGTGAGCACGAAGGGCTGGCTGCCGGCGAGGCGCCCGTCCCGCATGCGGGCGATGAGATCGTCCTCGATGCAGCCGCCGGACACCGAGCCCTGCACCCGGCCGTCGTCCCGCAAGGCCATCCAGGCCCCCGCGGGACGGGGCGCCGAGCCCCAGGTGCGGGCCACGCTGACCAGCGCCGCCCGCCGGCCCTGCGCCATCCAGCGGCGCAGCGCGGCGAGGACTTGCAGGTCCTGGCTGTCCATCGTCAGGCCTTCAGGTCGTCGGCGCTGAATGGCAGGCGCGTCGCCCATTTGCCGGTGGCGGCGGCGATGGCGTTGGCCACGGCTGGCGCCACTGGAGGCACGCCGGGTTCGCCGATGCCGGTGGGCTTTTCGGCGGAGGCGACGATGTGCACCTCGACCTTCGGCATTTCGCCGATGCGGATCGGCGCGTAGTCGCCGAAGTTGCTCTGCTCGACGACGCCGTCCTTGAGCGTGATTTCCCCATGCAACGCCGCCGACAGGCCAAAGCCGACCGAGCCTTCGACCTGCGCGCGGATGTTGTCCGGGTTGATGGCCATGCCGCAATCCACCGCGGCGACGATGCGGTCGACCTGCACGCTGCCGTCGGTCTTGACCGTCACCTCGGCCACCTGGGCGACGTAGGAGTGGAAGGATTCATGCACCGCCACGCCCCGGCCGCGCCGCTCGCCGGGTTGCCCCGCGGGCAGCGGCGTGCCCCAGCCGGCCTTGTCGGCGGCAAGGCGCAACACCGCCGCGTGGCGCGGGTGCTGGTCGAGGAGCCGAAGACGTAGCGCCACCGGGTCTTGCTTTGCTTCGGCGGCGAGGCGGTCGAGGAAGGTTTCGGTGGAATAGGCGGTGTGGGTCGAGCCCACCGAGCGCCACCACAGCACTGGCACACCGATATCGGTAGGCGTGTGGAGTTCGACCTGCAGGTTGGGGATGGCGTAGGGCAGCGTCGCGGCGCCTTCCACCGAGACGGCGTCGATCCCATTCTTGATCAGGAAGCCTTCGAAGGGCGAGCCCTTGATGATGGACTGACCGACCAGCCGGTGACGCCAGGCGCGGATCGTGCCGTCGGCATCCAGTGCGGCTTCGAGGGTGTGGTGGAAAAGCGGGCGGTAGTAGCCGGCCCGCATATCGTCCTCGCGCAGCCACACCAGCTTGACCGGCGCCTGGGTGCCGGTGGCCTTGACAATGCTGGCCGCCTCGCGGACGTAGTCCGAATCCTTGCAGGCGCGCCGGCCGAAGCTGCCGCCGGCGTAGAGCATGTGGATGTTCACCTGCTCCACGCTCACCCCGAAAATACCGGCCAGCGCGTGCTGGTCGCCGGTGTGCAGTTGCTCGCCGTTCCACACCTCGACGCCGGCGGCGGTGCGCTGGACGATGCAGTTCATCGGCTCCATGGCCGCGTGGGCGAGATAAGGAAAATCGTAGCTGGCCTTGACGATCCGGGCCGCGCCGGCAAAGACCGCATCCGCGTCGCCCTCCTTGCGGGCGACGAGGCCGGGCGTTTTGGCGGCTTCGCGGTAGCGGGCGAGGATGTCCTCGCTGCCGAGCGTGAAGGCGGCACTTTCGTCCCATTCGACGCTCAGCGCGTCGCGGCCTTTCTTGGCGCTCCAGGTGTCCTTCGCCAGCACGGCCACGCCGGAGGGAATGGCGACCACGTCGACAACACCTTTGACGGCCCTGGCCCTCGCCGCGTCGAAGGCTTTGACCTTGCCGCCGAAGCGCGGCGGATGGGCGACGACCGCCACCAGCATGCCGGGCAGGTGCATGTCCTGGGTGAATTGCGCCGTGCCGTTGGTTTTGGCCGCGCTGTCCTTGCGCTGGGCGTGCTTGCCGATGAGGCGAAAATCCTTCGGGTCTTTCAGCTTGACGCTGGCCGGCACCGCTTCGGCGGCGGCCGCGGCGGCCAGTTCGCCGAAGCTGGCCTTGCGCTTGCTCGCGGCGTGGCTGACCACGCCTTCGCTCACCGCGATCTCGCCGGCCGGCACCTGCCAGCGCTTGGCCGCGGCGGAGACCAGCATCGCGCGAGCGGTGGCGCCGGCCTGACGCATCTGTTCCCAGGAGTTGGCCATGGCGGTGCTGCCGCCGGTGCCCTGGGCCGGGCCCCAGAACAGGTTGTTGTAGCGCTTGGCGTCGGCCGGCGCGCCCTCGACCCTGACTTGCGCCCAAGCGGCGTCGAGCTCCTCGGCCACCAGCGTGGCGAGGCCGGTGTAGGTGCCCTGCCCCATTTCGAGGTGCTTGGAAATCACCGTCACCGAGTTATCGGTGCCGATGCGCAGAAAGGCGTTGGGCTCGAAGCCCGCGTCGGCGGCTGGCGCGCCAGCTTTGGACGCGGCGCTGGCGACGCCCGGCAGGGCGAGGCCCAGGGTCAGGCCGGCGGCGCCCTGCATAAAGTGGCGGCGGGAGAGATTGTGGATCTGGCTCATGGTCGTCTCCTTACGCCAGCGCGCGGGCGGCTTCGTGGATGGCCGCGCGGATGCGCACGTAGGTGGCGCAGCGGCACAGATTGCCGGACATGGCGGCATCGATGTCGGCGTCGGTGGGCTTTTTGTTGGCGCTGAGCAGGCTCACGGCGCTCATGATCTGGCCCGACTGGCAGTAGCCGCACTGAACCACGTCGAGCTTGCGCCAAGCTTCCTGCACGGCTTTGCCGACGCGGGTGCCATCCACGGCTTCGATGGTGGTGATTTTTTTGCCGGCCACGCTGGAAACGGGCGTGAGACAGGCGAGGGTCGGCTGGCCGTCCACATGAACGGTGCAGGCGCCGCAGAAGCCGGAGCCGCAACCATATTTAGTGCCGGTGAGGAGCAGCGAGTCGCGCAGCGCCCACAGCAGCGGGGTGTCGGGTTCGACATCCGCCTTGTGCGGCTTGCCGTTAACGGTGAGTTGAATCATGGTCGATCTCCTGGGGCCATTTTGTGGTTTTGTCCGTGGGGGCGGCAAAGCCCGCCGGCTACTCTCGGAAATGTAGCTGAAAAAGGGCCATCTGCCAGAAACCGACGTTATGCGAAGGCGCCATCGTCGTAGGCCTGGCAATAGGTTTTCCAGTCGGCCTGAAGCTGGGCGGCGCACGCCTCGGCGGCGGCGAGCAGGTCTTTGCGCCAGGCACCGGCGCCGAAGGCGATCAGTGCGTCGGCGATCGCCGAACCGTCCCGACCGCCGCTGCGCAGCTGGGCGCTGGCGACGATCCGGCCCATCGTGTGCACCGCCCCGGCGATGGCCTCGAAGCTGGAACGGGACTGATCGAGGACGACCCGGTCTTCGGTCGGCTGCAGGGCGCGCAGCACGTAGGCGCGCTTGCCAACCTGCACCGGCTGCAGGAAGGCCATCGACACGGCCTGCATGCGGCGCTGGATTTCGACAACGCGGACGGCCTCCGACTTCCATGCGGGCTGGGGCGTTTTGAGGCGCGGCAGCAGCGACGAGGGCTGCGCTTCTTTCAAGTCGAGCAGGTAGTTGTCGTCCGGCGAGCCCTTGCCGCGCACCAGAATCGCGAAACGGTCGACACCCAGGCTGCCGTTGCCGGCGATGCGCCGGGCCACGTCGAGGACTTCATAGAACTCGGGATTGGCCTGCGCCTCGGCGAGCGTGCCGATCAACTTGGTCACCCATTCCTTTTGCGCGTCGCTGGCCGGCAGCACCTTGCCGTTGTCGAGGCGCAGGCGGCGCTGCTTGCCCTTCTTGACGGTGCGGCCGTCGAGAAAGGCCGGGCGCAGGCGGCCGTGAAGCCCGGCGAGGAGATCGCGGACCAGCCCGTCGGCGGTTTCCCGCTCGACCCAGCCGGCTTTGCCGGTCAGCAGCATCGCCTGATAGGCGTCGAGAAAAGCCGCGCACAGGGCGCTGGCGTCCTTGTCCTTCACGCCCATCGACTCGGCGCCCACCCGCACGCTGGTCAGAAAGCGCACCAGATCCCAGCTGGCCGGGGCCAGTACGCCCTCGTCGAAATCGTTGAGATCGAAATAGACCAGCTGGTTGTCGCCCTTGTAGCTGCCGAAGTTCTGCAGGTGCAGGTCGCCGCAACTCCACACCGCCGGCGCGTCGGCGAACAGCGGCAGATCGGGCAGGCGGCGGTAGAAGAGGTGGCAGGTGGCGCGCAGGAAGACAAAGGGGCTGCCGCGCATGTTGCGATACTTGAGCGCCAGCCGGTCCGGGTCGCGCCCGGCGTTGAAGGTCTGGATTTCGTGGACGAGGTCGAACATCGTATTTCCTTACCGGTTGGCAAACTCCGCGAGGATAACCCGGCCACGCTGTGTCAGTGGGCGTGCCCGTCTTCGCCGGCCATTCCAGCGGCGGGCGCCGGGCGGGGCGATTTTTCGATCAGCTTGATGCGGGCGATGCGCACCTCGCAGTCGCCGGGAATGGCGGCGCACAGGGTCGCATCGTCGAAGCCGAGTTTTTTCTGGGTGGAACGAAAGCGTCGGAGGAAGTTCCAGGCGGTGTTTTCCGACCCGAGCATGCCGAGCCGGGACGAGTTGAGGGCGCCGACGAAGCCGAAATATTCGATGCCCAGGCGGCGCGGGCCGGGCTTGCGCAGGTCGGCCAGCATTCCGTCCAGGCAAGCTTCATAGGCGAAGGTGTCGTGGTGGATCAGGCGATAGCAGCGGGTCTGGGCCTCCAGCGCGGCATCGGCCACTTGCTGGCGGACTTGCGGGGAGGGCTCGGCGGCGAGCGCGCCAAGCGGCAGCGCGAAGGCCAGCAGGGCGGCGGCGAACGCGGGCAAAAAATTGATCGGCACAATCAGACTCCGGAAAACGAGCCGGGGCGACGGATCGAACCGACGCCCCGGAAGCCGCCGGGCATCAACCCGGCCGGATGGGTATCAACTTAATTGAGCCGCGTGATGCGGGCGGCCGGCGGAGCCAGGTTGAGATTCTTCTTCATGAAGCCGACGAAGGCATCGATGTCGATGACGCCGCTGTTGGTGATGTTGGTGCCGCTGGTGGTAATCACCGAGAAGTTGTCGCCCGGCCCGGGCGCCATGAAGCTGTTGAGGGTGACGCGATAGGTCTTGCTCATGTCCATCGCCACGCCCTTGAGCTTGAGCGAGCCGGCCACCACGCGGTTGCCGGTGCCGACGGCAGCGCCGGCCGGCTTGGAGGCATCCCAGCTGTAGGAGAAGCTGCTGCTCGGCTGAAGCATGCGGCCGCAGCCGTTGGCGCCGGTCTTGGCCGAGCAGTTGGGGGCTTCCCACTGCTGCTCCAGGAGCCGCACGATCTGGGCGCCGGTGAGATCGACGGTGGCCAGGGTGTTGCCGAAGGGCGCAACGGTGAGGAGGTCGCCGTAGGTCACGGCGCCGCCGTTCTTGTAGATCAGGTCGGCGCGCACGCCGCCCGGGTTGATGAAGGCGATGTCGGCCTGAGGTCCGCCGGAGAGGTAGACATCGGCCATCACGTCGCCCATCGCGCCCTCGGCGGTTTCGTCGCGGGTGGGCGTGGAGGTGCCGGACAGCAGCGCGCGCTTGATGTCGGTGGTGATGGAGCCGACCACCATGTTCTTGAGGGTCGAGGCCAGGCTCACATAGGACTGCACCGCGCTGTCGATGGCGGCATCCTTGGCAAGGATGGCGTAGCCGGTGGGCACGGTGGTGTTGAGGTCGTTGATGACCGGCACCGTATTGGCAGCCACGGCGGTGACGCCGGAACCGGGAACGATGGTCAGGTCGATGTCGGTGACCGCGCTGCCGTAAAAGCCCGTGGACGTGAGCAGCTTGCCGTTGCGCTTGCAGACATATTCCTGGTGGGTGTGGCCGCTGACCACCACGTCCACGTCCTTGCCGAGGGCATCGACGATGGGGAGGATGTCGCCAGAGAGGTTCGGGCAGCTCTGGTTGTTGAGGGTCGAGGCGGTTGTCTGGCCGCCCTGGTGGATCAGCACCACCACCGCGTCGGCGCCGTTCTGCCGGAGCTGGGCGGCGTAGGTGTTGATGGTCGCCGCTTCGTCCAGGAAGCTGAGGCCGGCCACGCCGGTGGAGGTGACCACGGCCGGCGTGCCCTTCAGGGTCAGGCCGATGAAGCCCACCGATACGCCGCCGAACTTCTTCACGTAGGTGGCCGGGAAAAGGGTCTTGCCGCTGGCCGAATCCACCACGTTGGCCGACAGCCACTTGTAGCTGGCACCGGGGAACGCGCCGCCGTTGATGCAGGTGTCCTTGCCCACCGTGCCGCCGATGTAGCAGCCGCCATTCTGCAGGCGCAGGAGCTCGCTCTTGCCGTGGTCGAACTCATGGTTGCCCACCGACGTCACCTCGAGCCCGATCTGGTTGAGGATGTCCACCGTGGCTTCGTCGTGGGTCAGCGTGGAGGTGACCGGCGAAGCGCCCACCATGTCGCCGGCGCCGACGACGATGTTGTTGGCGTTCTTGGCCTTGAGCTGCTTGATCAGGGTGGCGAGATAGGCCGCACCGCCGGTCCGCACCGAGGTGCCGGCGGCGTTGGCCGAATCCTTCAGCACGACGGAGCCGCCGTTGTTGGCGGCCGGCGTTTCGATGTTGCCGTGGAAATCGTTCATCGCGATCACCTTGACGGTGACCGGATCGGGCGGCGTGCTTGAGCTCCCGCCACAGGCGGACAGGGCCAGCACGGAGCCCGTCGCCGCCAGCCAGGCGGCAATCTTGGTAACAGGGAATTTCATTGGATTTCCTCGACAGATCGGGGGGCAAGGCCCCCAACCATGCAGCAGGTGTGTGACCTGCCGATGAAACCCGAAGCCGTATTTCAGACGATCCAGCTGACGAACTGGAGGCCGACCCGGCACACCGCCGCGATCCCCAGCGCCACCGCCACCGACAGGCCGATGGAGAACAGCGCGTCGCGCCGGCCGATGGTCTTAAGCATCACCGCGAAGGTGGACACGCAGGGCACGTAGAAGGTGAGGAAAACCAGGAAGGTGGCGATCTGCACCCAATCGAGCAGCGGCGCGATGTCCTGGGTGCCGAGGGCCTGATAGACCATCAGCAGCG